>ERZ826016.83-NODE-83-length-116201-cov-4.843309_pt1 | contig 116201 bp, 99 predicted proteins | sample MGYA00519872_ERZ826016 | MGnify/ENA primary metagenome ERZ826016 (study PRJEB31778, sample SAMEA3449218) | human gut metagenome | biome: human gut; feature: human-associated habitat; material: faeces | place: United Kingdom | collected 2010/2012 ... | reverse complement strand
GACCGCATCGAGGCGGGCACGTTCATGATCGCGGCGGCTATGGCCGGCGGCGATGTGGTCGTGGAGAATGTGCTGTCTGAGCATCTCAAGCCGCTGCTGGCCAAGCTGGGTGAAGCCGGCGTGAAGGTCATCCGGGAAGACATCGACCGGGTGCGCGTCATCAGCGACGGCCATATCCGTTCGACAGATATCAAGACGCTTCCTTATCCCGGCTTCCCGACGGATCTGCAGGCCCAGTTCATGGCGCTGATGACCGTGGGCAATGGAGTCAGCACCATTACGGAGACGGTGTTTGAGAACCGCTTCATGCATGCCGGAGAGCTGCAGCGCATGGGCGCGTCGATCCAGATCGAAGGGCGGAAAGCCATCGTGACGGGCGTGCCGTTCCTGCAGGGAGCTTTTGTCCGCGCCACGGATCTCCGGGCCGGCGCGGCGCTGACGCTGGCCGGGCTGGCGGCCCGCGGCGTGACGGAAGTGGGAGACCTCCATCACATCGACCGCGGCTATGACCATCTGGTGGAAAAGCTGCAGGGCTTAGGAGCGCATATTTCCCGTGTCAATGCAAACTGAACAAAAGACGGGAAGCACGGAAGCCTACCGCCGGCCCGGATTCAGCTTCCTTGACTGGCTCGGCTCCTTCGGGACGGAAGACATCGGCATGGACCTCGGGACCTCCAATGTGGTGATCTACGTCAAGAAAAAAGGACTAATCTATCCGGAGGCGTCGGCCGTCGCTGTCCGCGCGAAGAGCGGAGAGATGTTTGCCTACGGCACGCGGGCGGAAGAAATGGAAGGCCGTACGCCGGGGACGATCCGCATTGTCTATCCGCTGCGGGACAGCGCGATCGTCGACTACGGCGCGACTTCCTATCTGCTGAACTCCATCATCAATCATTCCTATCTGCGGAGCCTCTTTTTTCATCCGCGGCTCATCGTGTGCGTGCCGGCCGGCGTGACCGGCGTGCAGCGCAGAGCGCTCCTCGAAGCAGCGGTCACCATGGGCGTGCGGAAAGCGGTACTCATCGATCAGCCCATCGCGGCGATCCTCGGCATGGGCGTGAATACGGACAAAATGCAGGGGGCCATGGTGGTGGATATCGGCGGCGGCTCCGCCAATGTGTCCGTCGTGTCCCGGCACGGCATCGTTGTGACGGATTCGACGTATGAAGCGGGGCTGGCGATGGATCAGGCCATTATGTTCCGCGTGCAGGAAAAATACAAAGTGCAGATCGGCCGGCAGGCGGCGGAAATGCTGAAGAAACAGCTGGGGCTGCTCTGGGAAGCCTCCGGTGTCATGCAGGCGGCAGAAGCGGCGGGCAAATCGCTGGAAACAGGGCTGCCCGTGCGGGTCGGCGTGACCGGTGAGGATACAGCCAACGCCATGCGGCCGGTCATGCAGGTCATCTACCGGAAGATTCTGGGCGTTCTGCAGAAGACGCCGCCTGCGCTTCTGGCGGACATCCGCGATCATGGCATCATGCTGAGCGGCGGCTGCGCCCAGATCCAGGGCCTGGACTCCATCATCACGAAGCTGACCGGCATACCGGCCTATGTGGTGGAGCAGCCCATGTACGTCAATGCCATCGGAGCGGGGGCGGCGCTGGAATACATGGACTATATGCGGGATTCTCTTCAGGACCTGCACTGAGTATCAAACAGAATCATGAAACGGCGGACGGGCTCCGCCGTTTTTGCGTGCCCGGTGCCGTCTTTCCAAATGAAGGCTTTATGGTAGAATACAATTAATATGTAAGAAATGGCAGACTGGCCGTCCGGAATGGAGACGGCCCGGTGTCTGCGGCGGAGGCGCGAAGGATATGAAAATCGGAAAAATCATGGCGGCGGCGATTGTACTGGCAGGACTGGCTCTGTCCGCGGAAGCGGCGGGAACGCTGATGGAACAGAAGGCGGTGATCGGCGGCCGGGTCGAAAGCATCGTGGAAGAAGGCGCTGCCGTGGCGGAAGGGGATGTCCTTGCAGAAGTAGGGACGCTGGCCGGCCCGGTCCCTGCGGCCAAGGCGGCGGGCGACGGCACGGTCCGTGAAGTGCGGGCGGAAAAAGGACAGACCATCGCGCGCGGCGATGTGGTCGCCGTGCTGGAAGCCGCAGAATGACCGGACGGGAAATGAGAGGAAACCAATGAAACAATCTATGAAAAAAATAGCCGCGGCGGCCGTGCTGCTGACGTGCTGCCTCGGCTGGCACGGCGGTGTGGTGCGCGCGGAGGAGCCGGCATTCCTGCCGGTGTCCGAAGTGAGGGAAGGCATGCGGGGCTATGCGAAGACCGTGGTCCACGGCCGGGAAATTTCCACATTTGATGTGGAAGTGCTCGGGGTCATGAAAGATAAAGGCGCGACCGGCGGCGATCTGGTATTGGTCAAGGTCTCCGGGCCGGTGATCGATGAGACGAACGGCATCGCGCAGGGCATGAGCGGCAGCCCGGTTTATATCGACGGGAAGCTGCTCGGCGCCGTGGCGTATGGATTCCCGCAGTCCAGCGGACGGGTGGGGATGGTCACGCCCATTTCCGATATGCTGAATCTCTGGACAATGGAGGACAGGACCGAACCGTCTCTTCTACCGACGCCTTCGGAGGGGCTTATTCCCATCGATACGCCCCTCATGGCTTCCGGATATACACAGGACGGCATGGACTATCTGGCGGGCCGCATGAAAGATTTTCACATGACGCCCTATTCCGCGGCAGCCGCAGGGAGCGATGAGGCCGTATTTCCTCTGGAAGCCGGCGGCTCGGTGGCTGCGTCGCTGGTGACGGGCGATCTGAAACTGGGGGCCGTCGGGACGGTGACCTATGTGGACGGCGACCGCATGGTCGCGTTTGGCCATCCTTTCATGAGCCATGGAAGCAGCGGCTATTTCATGCATAATTCCTATATTTTCACGGTGATCCCCAGCCGGAACATCCCCTTCAAACTGGGGTCGGTGGGCGCAGAGATCGGGATGGTCGATCAGGACCGCGGTGCCGGCATCAGCGGATTCAGCGGCCGCGTGCCGCCGTATACCGCGCTGCACGCCTCGGTCACAGACGCGGATCTCCAGAATGAAAGGGATCTGAATGTGCGCATGATCCGGGATGAAGCGCTGCTGCCCACCCTGTCGGCAACGTCTGTATATAACGCCGTCAGCCGGGTGATGGATCGGCGCGGAGAAGGCAGTGTGGAGATCGCCTATACGCTGTATCCGGAAAACAGCAGTCAGAAGCCGTTTTCCCGGAAGAATCTGTACTGGTCGGCCTCCGATGCGGCGGAACGGAGCGTAGACGAGCTGTTCAATGTCGTGCGGATTCTGGAGCAGAACCGCTTCGAGGCCTATCCGCTCCGCAGCATCGACGTGGATATGAAGGTGACGAAAGAGCGCCGCACCGCGCAGCTGCTGGACGCAACGGCGACGCCCATGGCGGTGAGTCCCGGAGACTCGATCTTCATCCGCGTCCGGCTGGCGCCGTATCGCGGAGAAGTCTTTTATAAAGATCTGACTTTCAAGGTGCCGGAGGATCAGCCGCTCGGAGAGATGATCCTGGAAGTGCGCGGCGGCGGTGTCGTGCCTCTCCCGTACCTGATCGAGCAGCAGAAATACAATCTGACCGACGAGATCGTGGAACGGCTCCGGAACTACAAGGATTTCAATGATCTTCATGATAAGCTGATGAAGGAGGACCAGAACAACCAGGTCGTCGTGGAGATCCTTGATCCAAACATCAGCATGATTTCCAAAGACGGCAAAGAAGAAAGCAGCGTGGAGATCCAGAACCGGCAGACTCCGGAAAAGCCGGATTATCTGAAAGAACAGAAAGAAGAGCCGGACCGGGCCAAGGAGAAAGAGTCGCCAGTGAGCCGCGTGGATACGGATTACGTCATCTACGGGGACGGCCAGTTCACTTTCCAGGTCATGTCGCCGGCGGACCGGGACAAAGTGCTGCAGAAAATGAAAGCAGACCGGGAAAAACAGAATCAGATGCAGCTGCAGATGAAAAATCAGGAAAAGGAAGAGATGCAGAATCCGGACAAAGACGCCAGTGCAAATGAAAAGGGCGCGGCCGGATCGGACTGAAACAGAGAGCAAAGGGGCAGGCAGGGCTTGCTCCTTTTTGCATATGCATATATGCAGGCAGTTTGCCATGCTTTTCAGCGGGAAAAAGAGCGCATTTTAGCGGAAAGAATACTTTCTTTTCTGACAAGAAATGTTTGTTTGAATTTTACTTACCTTTGATGTATTATAATAATAATCATGATTAAAAACGGGGAGGGGTAGCCTGTGACAGAGTTTCTGGAATCGCTGGGGAAAACGACTCTGGGGATTTTTCATCAGCTGGGCGCGGTGCTGCTCCTCTTCGTTGCGGCGCTCCGCCAGTTCCACAAGATCCAGCTGCATGAGACGGCCCGGCAGTGCCTGGCGCTCGGCGTGAAATCCTTTCCCATCGTAGCGCTGACGCTGCTTTTCACCGGGATGGTGCTGTCCATCCAGATCGCGGGCGAGCTCATCAAGTACGGCGCGGAGTTTTCCATCGGCGGCATCGTCGCCATCGGCATGGGGCGCGAGCTGGGACCGGTCCTGTGCGGCGTGGTGCTGGCCGGCCGGGTCGGCGCGGCTATTACGGCGGAACTGGGGACCATGCGCGTGACCGAGCAGATCGACGCACTGCGCTGCATGGCGGTCAATCCTGTGGCGTATCTCGTCGTGCCGCGGTTTGTCGCCTGCATGACCATGCTGCCGATCCTTAATGTGTTCGGCGTGACCATCGGCATTGCCGGCGGAATGATCATCGCTTTCTTTTTTGATAATGTATCGGCATATACTTTCCTGCATTCCATTGACGTGTTCTGCGGACCGTCGGACATCTATATCGGCATGATCAAATCGGTCGTGTTCGGCATGATCGTCGCGCTGGTCGGCTGCGACCGGGGCATGACCTGCACGGCCGGAGCGGAGGGCGTCGGAAAAGCGACCACGCAGTCGGTGGTATATTCCATCGTCATGCTGTTTGCCGCCAATTATCTGTTGTCGTCTGTTCTTTTCTGAGGATGCCTATGATCGAACTGGTGCATGTATACAAATCTTTCGGAGAGCGACAGATCCTGAAAGACGTGAATCTGTCCATCCGGGAAGGCGAGACAATGGTCATCCTCGGCGCATCCGGCTCGGGGAAATCCACCATCCTGAAACTCATCATCGGACTGCTGAAGCCGGATGCCGGGGAGATCCTCATCAACGGGCAGAATGTCACCGGACTGGATGAGGATGCGTGGAACGTCATCCGGCGGCACATGGGGATGGTCTTTCAGTATTCCGCTCTGTTCGATTCCATGACGATCCGGGAAAATGTCGCTTTCGGCCTACGGCAGCATGAACGCCTGCCGGAAGAGGAGATCGCCGCCATCGTGAAGAAGAAACTCCACATGGTAGGCCTGGAAGACGCGGAAATCGGAGACCTGATGCCGGCCAGCCTGTCCGGCGGCATGAAGAAGCGGGTGAGCCTTGCAAGGGCGACCGCGCTTGATCCGGAGATCATTCTTTATGACGAGCCGACGGCCGGGCTGGACCCGATCCGGTCCACGGCGATCAGCCATCTCATCCGGCACACCCAGAAAGAGATGCACGCCACCAGCGTGGTCGTCACGCATGATATGAAATCGGCCCGGATGATTGCGGACCGGATGGCGTTTTTGCATGAAGGTTCGTTTCTGGCCATCGGTACGCCGGATGTGCTCTATCAGTCGGAAGACCGGCGGGTGCAGCAGTTCATCCATGGATGGGAGACGCCGGAAGGACCGGGAGAAGAGGAGGAATGGTGATGAAGTGGTCTACGGAAGCGAAGGTCGGCGCGTTTGCGCTGGCGGGGCTCCTGATTTTTGCAGCAATCATTATCCAGCTCTCTCATCTGGTGCTCTTCGGGAAAGACGGATTCCATGTGACAGGCTACTTTCAGGAGGCCGAGGGCATTGAGCGGGGCAACCCGATCCGCTATGCCGGCGTGGAGGTAGGCCGGGTGGATGACATCTCTGTCGACCGGGGCGAAGCGGTGCTGAGCCTGCGGTTTTACGACGGCAGCGAAGTCCCGAAGGACGCTTCATTTTCTATCCAGTCCAATGGGGTGATGGGCGGCATGTATGTGCGCGTCGCCGGCGGACGGCTGGAGGACGGCGTGCTGGAAGACGGCATGTCTGTCCACGGAGAAGCGGCGCCGGGATTCGATTCGGCCATGAACAAGATGGATAAGCTGGCGGATTCTGCGCAGCAGCTGCTGGACGGCTTGAATGCGGTTATGGCGGACCGGAGCACGCAGAACAACATGAAGGACACAATCGCCAACATCAATACACTCACGCAGAATCTGGCGGTGCTGACGGCGCAGGGGATCCAGATCGCCAATGACGTGGAAGGCATGACGCGCCAGATGAACGGATTCCTTGCCGATTTCAACCGGGACGGCCAGGCCGGATCGCAGGCGCGCGTCATCCTGGATAATATGGCGGTGACTTCGGAAAATGCAAAGGAACTCTCTTTCAAAGCGCGGGATCTGTCCGGGAAACTGGACAGCGTCATGAGCGGCTTTCAATTGTCCGGGGAAGGCGAATTGTTATATAATACGTCAGAGAAAGAATTTTCCCCCAATTTTTCCTTCCGGTTCGGGGATGAAAAATTTGTCCGGCTCGGTGTGGAATCGCTGGGAGAAGATTCTCTCGTCAATGCCCAGTACGGCGTTCATCAGAATCAATGGGACTTTTACGGCGGCATGATCCGCGGGGAAGTCGGCGCAGGGGCGTCTTATGAAAAGGACCGCTGGCGCATCGGAGCGGATATTTACGACCCCAATGATCTGACGGTGCGCATCAAAGGCGGGTATGAAGTGTTCCCGAATATATTTGCGACGCTGCAGACCATTCAGCCGGAAAAACGGCGGGGCGGCGGCAATTATGTGGGCCTCAGCTATATGTATTGATGAAGATTCCGGCGCATGGATGCAGAAGGGATGAAGCACGATGAAAAGAAATGAGTATAGACGGCTTGGCGCAGCAGTCCTGACGGCACTGATGCTGACGGCCGTGTCAACGGCAGAAGCTGCCGATGAGGAAAAGGCTGTGCCGGGGACGGCGGCAGCAACGGTGCAGCAGGCACTGGAACACCCGGGGAAACAGGTGAATTTCGACAACATGCTGCTGGCGGAGAAACTGCCGGCAGCGCCTGAGACGGCACCTGCGGAAAGCATTCAGATCGATCTCAAGGGCGCGGTATCGACGGCCATTCAGAATAACCGGGATATTCGCATTTCCGAATATGCGCTGACGCAGGCGGAGGCGGCGGTGAGCGAAGCGGCGGCGGCCAAGAATCCGGCGCTCGGCTATACGTTCAGCGCCAGCCGCAACAGAAGTGAAGGCACGAATGTCACAACAGGCCGGACGGGCGTTTCCATTCGGAACAGCTACAGCAACGGCCTGAATGTGACGTGGCCGCTGTGGACCGGCGGCCGTACGGAAGGCCTGATCGACGCGGCTCGTTACCAGAGAGACGCAGCAGAAGAAGCGGTATACCTCTCGGAAGCTGATACCAAATTGAATGCGACCAGCGCTTATTACCAGTATCTGGAAGCGATCAATCTGGAAGATGTGAGCCGGGAATCCGTGGAGAATCTTTCCAGCCACCTGACCAATGTGCAGCAGCAGTATAATGCAGGCATCGTGGCCAAGCTGGATGTGCTGTCCTCCAATGTATCGCTGGCCAATGCGAAGCAGGAATACATCACGGCCCAGAATACCAAAGATGTGGCGGAAGCCAATCTGAACAACATCATGCGGCTCCCCATGTCGACGAAGCTGATCCCGACGGATACGAATTTCCCGGAACCGGAATTCACCATCACCATGGATCAGGCGCTGGCCATTGCCGACAAGAATCGCTGGGAGATCCTGCAGGCGGAGTATGCCTATAAAGCGGCCAAGGAGCAGGTCCGGGTGGCAAAATCCGGCTATCTGCCCACGATTTCCGTAAGCGGCGGCTATAACTGGGATGATGACGATTTTCCGGGCTTTGACAATGAAGGCTGGAACATCAGCGGCGGACTGACGTGGTCCCTGTGGGACGGCGGCGCGACGGACGCGCAGATCAAGTCGGCCAATGCGGCAGCGAAATCCGCGAAGGAATCCTTGGAACAGATCCGTGAGAGCGTAGCCCTTGAAGTGCGGCAGGATTATCTGAATATCCTTGCCGCCAAGGAAAAGATCCGTGCGACGGAAGCCGCCGTGGCGGAAGCGGAAGAAGCTTACAAGATCGCGACCGTGCGGTATAAATCCGGCGTCGGCATCAATCTGGACGTGCTGGATGCGCAGTACAATCTGAATGCGGCGCGGACCAACTATATCACGGCCATGTATGATTACAACGTGGGGCTGGCAACGCTGGAAAAAGCGCTCGGCATCCCGGCAGTGATCCGTGCAGAAAACGGAAAATAATCCATTCAAAAAGCGGGAATCGGTTCAGTCCGGCAATTCGTGCGGGACTGGATCGGTTTTTCTGTATCTGCCCGGATGAAAAGTTTACGTAAAGTTTTATCTTTTTCATAGACAGGTTACAGGACTGCATATTACACTATATACATAAGTCGTTGCTTATTCTGCAACAATCCTGACTTATTTTACCGGTATGGAAGCTCCTGTCTGCCAGGGGCGATTCTCATGGAGTGCAGGAATGAAGAACGCGGGAAAATGGATCCGCATAGCGGCAGTGCTTTTCTGCCTCCTTTTTGCGGCCGCTTACTTTCTGGTGCGTCCGGCTGCCGTAGCCCGGCTGGAGCCGCTTCTGCTGGCTGCCGGCGAAGAGCGGATCAACGGTACGCTTTCATGGAGATCCTTTGATCTCGACCCGCTGTACAATCTGGAATTCAAGGAGATTGAACTGAAAGATCAGAACGGCCGGGCTGTGTTCAGGTCGCCCTCTTTGACGGTCGGATGGACCGTTGCGGGGGCTTTTTCTGCGTGGAAAAACGGGGAAAGCGTTTCTGCCATGGTGCAGGACGTGATTCTGGATCGGCCGGAACTGCATTTTTATGAAAATGCGGATGGGTCGTGGAATGTCCAGACCCTGCTGAAACCGCAGAAGGACGAACAGCCCGGGGCCTTCCACGGGCGTATCCTGCTCAAAGACGGGACTGCGCAGGTAGCGCTGAACGGCAGCCGGTATGAGGCGTCGGGGCTGGAAGGGCAGTTTTCCTGGATGAATGAAGGGACGATCAGCGCCGCATTGAGCGGGATATTTGCCGATGCTTCCTTTGATGCGCAGATTTCCTATGAAGATGAAAAGAATTTCCAGGCGGAGGTCAGGACCGGGGAGATCCCGCTGACTTCCCTGCAGGGCGTCCTGGCATACCTGCCTTCTTCGGCGCCGGAAATGAAGATGAAGTCCGGGACGGTAGAAGTGACTGGGGCCAGCGTGCGCAGTACGGACGGTGACCTGTCCTATGAGGTGAAGGGGCAGATGGCCGGCGCCGCTTTGACTGCGGATGATTATGAACTGATGGGCGGAAAGGCGGCTTTCACTGTCGCTGATGACCGCGCGGTGTTCAGCGGCGCGGAGGTCCTGGTCAATGGACAGCGCATCACCGGCAGCGCGGACGTATCCTGGAAAGGAGAGACCCTTGTATCCGGTCAGGCGTCTATGCAGGATGCAGATCTGTCAAAGTTCCTTCCGAAAGAAGACGCGGCTGGCCGGTTGAGCGGATCCGTCCATGTGTCCGGGCCGGTGAACGACTGGAACCGGATGGCCGCAGATGGTCGGCTGACTCTGCATGACGGCCATATTCGCGGGGTGGAGATTCAGGAAGCACAGGCGCAGTTCCTGCTGAAAAACGGGACGGCGGAACTGTCTCCTGTGGAACTGAAAACAGGAGACGGCTCTGCCCAGGCCTCCGGGTATTACCGGATCGGAACCGGCGAATTCCAGCTCCGGGCCGCGGCGGATCAGCTATCGCTGACTCCGCTGCAGACACTGCTGGGTGTGAACGGTACGGTGAGCGGCACGATGGAGGCGGCCGGCCGGTGGGATGGACAGTCGCTGACGCTGTCCGTGCTGAACGGCGCGGCAGAAGGGCAGGCGCTGTCGTGGGAAGACTATGCGGCTTCTGAATTGTCTGCAGATTTCAGCGGAGATGGCGAGACTTTCCATGTCCGCTTCTACGGCAGCGGTCTGTCCGGACGCGGCGTCAATGTGGATTCCGTGTGCGGCGAAGCAGAAGGAAATGCGGAGACATGGACGCTGGCGTCCCTGAACGGCACCATGGGCGGCGGCGCGTTCTCCCTGCGCGGCCGGTATGACCGCGGGCAGATGGATTTGGATGTGCAGGCCGGCGGGATCGAAGCAGAGCCGGCGGCGGCACTCCTCGGACAGGATTTCGGCGGGAAAGTGTCCATTTCCGGTACGCTGTCCGGCACGCTGGAGCGTCCTGTGTTCGACGCGGAAATGGCGGTGATGAACGGTCATTTCCAGAAAGCGAAGTTCAGCCGGCTGGCCGGCCATCTCTCTTCGGACGGCGAGTGGCTTACCATTCATGAAGCGTCTATGGATACGGCGACGGGGTGGCATACCCTGGAAGGCCGGATTGGGCTGCAGGGCGATCATGCGCTGGAGCTGACGGAACGGAGCGAACATACGCGCATCGAGAACGTGCTTCGGCTGGCGGATATCGATGCACCGGTGACCGGGTGGTTCCAGAATGAAACGACGGTGACGGGGACGATGCAGTCGCCGGAGATCACCGGCCGCTTCATGGCGTGGAACGGCTCGGTAGCAGGCGAATTGTATCAGAGCATCTCTGCAGAATACCGGCTGGATCAGGAAGGAGAAGTCCGGATCAGCAATGGGCTGGCTTATATCTATGGAGGCGCGGCCGTGCTGAACGGGACCGTATCGGCAGAATCTCTGGATCTGCAGGCGGCGCTGGTCGATGTGGATATCGAGCGAATCCTGCGCGGCGGCCCGGCGGCAGGGCGTGCGACATTCCGCGGTCATATTTCCGGCTCTCCGTCGAATCCGGTATTTGACGGAGAGATGGGCAGCCGCCGGATTGCAGTGAACGGCGCGGAGATCGAACAGGTCAGCGCCGGGATTTCCTATGAAGACGGTCTGCTCCGCATATCGGACGGCGTTTTCCGTCAAAAAAATGGACAGTTCCGCTGGAGCGGTCTGGTCAATCTGACGACCGGTGCACTGAGCGGACGGCTGCATTTCAATGGCTGGGAAATGGAGGATGCACTGCAGTTCTTCCAGCTGCCGGTCAGCGGGATCACCGGTTCCATGAACGGCGGGCTGGTCCTGCAGGGGACTATGGAGAATCCCAGCGTGGCGCTCAATGTCAATATCGACGGCGGGCATCTGGGCGGCGCTGTCATGGGCGACGGGAAACTGAATCTGTCCTATGCGGACGGCCTGCTGTCTATCAGAGAATGCTATCTGCCTGTCGCCGGAGGCCTTCTGGCGGCGCGGGGTTCCGTGCAGAATGGCGGCGCTGTCGATCTGACAGTGGCGGCGAATCAGATGGATGTTTCCTGGATCCCGCAGGTCCTCGGATTGAAGGACCTGACGCTGGGCGGACAGCTGACAGCCGGCATCACGCTGGCCGGCACGCTGGCTGACCCCACGGCGGATATTTCCGTCACGGTCGCCTCTCCGAAGTACAACAGCATGGCGTTCGATGAATTGTCGCTCATGGGCAACGCCGGCAATGGGGTATTCCGGATCGATCAGCTGCTGGCCTCTAAAGGGATTTATAAAGCATCGGCCCGCGGGACGATGCCGGTAAGCGCATTGACGCGCGTGCCGGACGGCCGGGATATTCCGTTCGATATGAGAGTGGATCTGGACAATGCGGATCTCAATGCGCTGGTCTTCATGCTGGATTCTGTGACATCTGCTTCCGGGCCGATCCGGGGGCATCTGAAAATTACCGGTCCGTGGGATGATCCGTCCATTCAGGGCGGCGCTTTCGTACAGGATGGAATGCTGACCGCAGATGTCCTGTCGGAACCGGTCACGGACATCGACGGAGAACTGGTCTTTTCCGGGAAACGGGTGGAATTTACCGGACAGGCCGGCATCGGCGGCGGCACAGCGTCCGCGGCTGTGCGGGCGGCGTGGGATCATATGCAGCTTTCCGGCTATGATGGGGAAATGCATATCCATGCACCGGCCCTCCAGTCTCCATATTATCAGGGAAAACTGGATGCGGATGCCGTTCTTTCCGAGGAGCGGGGGATGCCCAAGGTGACCGGAACGGTGGATATGGCCGATGCGGTCATCGACATCCCCATGAGCTTCACTTCCGGCGAAGGCGGAGCGGATTTGCTGATGGATATCAGTGTCAATGTCGGGGACGATGTGCGGCTGTACAACAGCCTCCTTTATGATCTCGATGTGAGCGGTTCGATCCATGCCATGGGAAGCCTGTCTCATCCGCTCATGTCCGGCCGTGTGGATGTGGAGCGGGGCAGCATCAAATATCTGTCCAATGAATTCACAGTGACAGAAGGGACCGCCGTATGGGGCGGCGTGCCGGATTCGTTCCTGCCGGTCCTGAATGTGAAGGCCAACACCAGTGTCGGCCATTACCGGGTCGGTATGGAATTGAAGGGGCCGCCGGGGAATTTCATTTTCAACCTGCACAGCGAGCCTTCTCTTAATGATACGCAGATCGTTACGCTGCTCACGCTGCGGCAGGGGCCGGGCAGTACGGATAATGATGCCGCGACCGGCGCCCTGTTCAATGCAGGACTGTCCATGATTTTCTCCGGCGGCGTCCAGGACCTGATCCGGAACACTTTCGGGCTGGATCTGATTTCTGTCACCTCTTCGCTGACGGATTATTACAGCAGCGCTGATTCGGGACTGAACAATGACTATTACTATATCAAGATCGGAAAGTACCTTTTTAATGATTTCATGCTGACCGCTACGATGGGGGTCAATAATGATGAAGAAAGTTACGGATTCCGGTATGATTTGAAATCGCGCGTCGGGCTGGCGGCGTGGTATAATAATGACCATGACAGCTATGTAGGAGCTGACTATCAGTTCCAGTTCTGAGAAAAAGGGACAGGCCCGGACAGGAGCATGGAATGCTGAAAGATTATATGCGTTCTCTGGCGGATATACGAAAGCTTTCGCCGGAAGAGGAAGCAGAACTCTGGCGGCAGTACAAAGAGGAAGAAAGTCAGGAAGCCCGTCAGAAGCTGATCGAGAATTATCAGCTTCTGGTCTGCCGGGAGTCCATGCGATACCGCGTGCAGGAATCCTCTGTGCTAGATCTCGTACAGGAAGGCATGGTCGGGTTGATGGAGGCTGCGGAACGGTTTGATCCTTCCCTGCAGGTAGCGTTTTCTCTTTATGCCGTGCATCGGATCAGGGGACGCATGCTGGATTTTCTGAAAAAGATGAATCAGGAGATACCCTGCGACGGGACAGAATCGGATGGACAGAGCGTCTGGGCCGGTATGACGGCGCCGGATCTGGCCTTTGAGACGGCGGACCGCAGCCTGCTGCACTCCGAGATTGACCGGGCCATGCGCCGGCTGCCGGAAAAAGAGCAGGATATCCTTCGCCATGTGTTCATTCAGGAGCAGACGGCGGCGGAAACTGCCGAGCAGCTGGATGTGAGCACGGCGTATGTTTATCGCCTGGAAAAACGGGGTATCCGCCGTCTGCGGGGCATGCTGTCGAGGCTGATCCATGAAAGAAAACAGGGAGAACGCTGATTGAGGCTGAAAAAGAGAGAATCTGAAAAGAAATGGAAGGATTCTTGTGAAACCAGATGATTTTCGCAGTTCTTTTCCTTTATGAAATTTCGATTATATCTTATAAAGGAAAGGAGGCGCGTGCACGATGAAGGAGAAACTGCAGCGGGTCCAGGCGGTCCGAAGATGGCTGGAAAAGGCGGAACGGTCTTTTTCCAGCCATCAGGAGATGTCCGGTGAGTGGAATCTGATCATGGCGCAGGCAGAAATGCAGCGTCTGAAAGAAACGGATCGCACATCTCTGCGATTGCGTCTGTGGGGGTCACGGGCGCTGGCTCTTGCGGCAGCGGCGGTTCTGTTTTCTGGATATGCGCTGTGGGACAGCCGGCAGCAGGAGGATTCTTTGCAGACGGCTCCGGTAGAAGCGCCTGTATCTCTGGTACAGGAAGACGCTCAAGCCAGTCAGCCGGTTCCCGCCAAAGCAGTTGTCCGGTCGGCTCCGGAGACTGTTGCAGCGCCTCCCGGTGGAAAGGAATTGGCGGAGAATACCGGTCAGAACGTGCCTGTATCGGCGGCGCCTGTTCTGACAGAATGGGAGATTCAGAGTGTGGTAGGAGAAGCAGGGCGGACTCTTCGCGGCCAGTCCTGATGACATAGAAAGAAGTTCCGCCGAATCTGTATCGGCGGAAAAACCAAGAGGTATCAGAGAAATCACATACAGGAGGTTTTTATGGTGATATCACATCGTAAGAAAATGATTCTTATGGCGGCGGCGTTTGCCTCGCTGTCCGGGCTGTCTGCCTGTGCAGAAGAACCGGCGGTGGGATCGGATGTCAATCAGGCCATGACAAGAGGCATGGTGGCAGCCGCTTCTGGGGGAGACGGCATGACGCAGAGTCAGATGGTCAGCCTGGATCCGAATCAGGCAGCCGGAAATGAGGGGCAGATCGAGGATACAATGACTCCGCAGACGCCGGGGGAAACCATTGATGTGAGCCGCCCTGCGGAGGATGCTTCACTGTATTTGTCTCCCAATGATGAAGCGGCCGTCAAGGCCATGGAGGGCCAGACCGTAGCGTCTGTAGATATCGCCAATGTCCCGGATGAAGTTAAGTCGACACTGATGCCTCTGATTCAAACCAAAGCGGGAGACCGTCTTACGCTGGACGGCGTGAAGGCGGATGTCTCTTCGCTGGGAAGCACGGGCGTATTTTCGCAGATTGTTCCGACGCTGGAAGCGGTGCCGGAAGGCGTGCGGCTCAGCTATATTACGAAAGCGAATCCGGTCATTCACGAAGTGGAATTTTCCGGCAATACCGTATTTACCAGCGAACAGCTGACGGAGATGCTGGGGATTCAGGACAACAGCGTGCTGAATACGACGCTGCTTAGCCAGAAGATGCAGGACATCGAAAAACTGTATCTCCAGCAGGGGTACCTGCTGTACTCTGTGCCGGATATTCAGGTAACGCCGGACGGGATCCTGAAGATCGATATCGCGGAAGGTGTAGTAGAGGATATCACCATCGAGGGCAATGACAAGACCAAGGATTATGTCATCCTCCGGGAACTGCGGTACAAGAAGGGCCAGCCATTTAATAAATTTACGGCCAGCCGCAGCATGGAGCGCCTGTATAACCTCGGGTTCTTTGAAGATGTCAATATGAAACTGCTGCCCGGTACAAAGCCGCATGAAGTCATCACGGAGATCGATGTGGTCGAACAGAAGACCGGCGTTATTTCCGTCGGGGCCGGCTACTCGGAATCGGACGGCATGGTTGGTATTCTGGAACTCGGAGAAAACAATTTCCGCGGCACCGGCGACAAAGTCAATTTCCACTGGGAATTCGGCGGTTCTTCGGAAGGGAAGAACTATCAGATTTCCTATACCCGCCCGTGGATCAATGACAACGGCGACTCGCTGGGCTTCTCCATTTTCGACCGCCGGTATGATTATGATGACTACAATGCAGACGGTGATACCATTGCCAGCTATAACCGGAGACGCAAGGGGTATAATCTGACATGGGGCCATGTGAGCAGCGAGTACAGGAGAAACTTCTTTACGCTGGAAACCGTTCGTGAGTCGTATGATGATCATGATGGCTTTGATTGGGGCGGTGCTGCACCGTCTGATCCGAATACACGCGCAGAATGGCGAAAAGCTATTATGGATAATTTCGGCCGGACGAATAGCTTTACCTTCATGCATGTCTTTGATAACCGAGACAATTATTTCAATGCCACCAAAGGCCGGAGGCTGTCCGCTTCTATCCAGTACGGCGGCAATGGCCTCGGCGGGGACTATGACTTCTATAAATTCAATGCGGAAGGGCGTTTCTACAAAGGGCTCAGCAACGGTCACGTGCTGGCGCTGCGCGTGATGGCGGGCTACATTTCCGGGGAGACCTCGTACAATCAGCTATTTGAACTGGGCGGTTCCAATAACCTGCGCGGCTATGAAGACGATCAGTTCAAGGGCGAGAAGATGTATGCGGCGACGCTGGAATATCGTATTCCTGTAGCCTCCAAAGTGGAAGCGGTCCTCTTTACCGATGTAGGCAGTGCCTGGGGGCTGGATTCAGGGCGTATTCCGTGGTATACCGATGATGATTCCATCAACTGGTCTTACGGTGTCGGCCTTCGTCTCCAGACGCCGATCGGTCCGATCCGTCTGGATTACGGCCATGGGGACAGAAACAAGTTCCACTTCAGCTTCGGCGCGCAGTTCTGACCGGCTTGAGGCAGCGGGATGAAGTGTTCCCTGAAAAGCAGTCAGAAATACATTGACAAAAAAAATGCGCATAGCGCTGCGGCACTGAAATCCTTTGCGGCCGGCTGGTTGGTTTTGCTTGGCGGGTTGGCTTTTCCGCAGGGAGCGGAGGCGGCGCAGGTCGAGTCCGTTCATGTGACTGTGGCTTCGACGGGGGAAGATATCCCGCCGTCTGTTGCGTCGCGGATTCGGGCCAGCATCGAAGCCATTGGCGATCGGGTGCTGACGGGAAAAGACGATTCAGTCTTCCTGCTGCATCAGGCACAGTATGACCGGGTGCTGGCGGATATCATCAACCGCGTCGTGGTCGGCTATGTCGTATCTGACTTTTGGGCAGACTACGGTCCGGAAACGGAGATTTCCGTGACTTTGCAGCCGGTAGGGCGCATTGTGCAGGATGTGCAGACGGTGGTCGAATACGGCAATCTGACGCCGGAGGCGGAAGCATTGGTCCGGCAGGATCTGGCAGGCGTAGAAGAGCGCATGGCAGCGCTGCTGATCGGCCTGCCGGTGGATTCGGTCGGGTGGGCCGACAGCGTATCCCAGTCCGCAGGGCGGGAATACCTGTCTGCTGTTCTGCCGGAATTTCAGGCGAGCTTCGAAGTGGAATCGGGAGAGCATACCCGCGTGCACATCTATCTGCTTCCATCGGGGCCGATCGTCCGGTCCGGGCGGCTGACATTCCGGGAAACGACAGTGCCCCGGGTTCTCATGTACCGGGCGGCGGAGCGGACGGAAGCGCTGCTGCGCGGACTGGAAGGCCTTCCCGTTGGATTTGTGCAGCGGCACAGCCGGGAGATCGGGGAGCGGATGAAGGAAGAACTGCTGAAGGATTCCTTTATCCGCCGGTACGAGATCGCGGTGCAGACAGAATTCATCGCCGGTGAAGAGGCAGAACTCAAAGTCGATGCACTCACGGACCACTGGTATATCCGGACTGAAGCCTGGCTGGACGCCGGACGGGATGGCAATAAGACTACGGCTCTTGACGGCATCCTGGGGCACTATATAGGGCGGAATGATCTGCTTTTCGGAGAGGCCCGGCTGTATCCGGGGCCGATGGACTGGAATGTGTATGCCGGATGGGCGCACCGCTTCGGGAAGGAATATCTGCTGGGCTATAAGTATGATATGGTGGAAAACAGCAGCCATGTCTTTGCAAGAAAACAGTTTGGAGACCGGTGGGCGCTGCGGTATGAAAGAGACTTTCGAAAGAAAGAAGATGAATACGGCCTGTCCTACCGGATTCATAATTATATGACACTGGAATATGTGTATAATGAAGAAGAAGGCAGATGGCTTCGGCTGATTGCCAATTTGTGACAAGGAGTGATTGTCTATCATGATGGCATCTCTGGGAAACAAGAAAAATGTAAAGATTTTTTCCTTTGCGCTGGCGGGCGTCTTCATCGTCTCCATTGCAGGGATGGCGCTCATGTCCATGGGGGACACGGCGAGCGCGGCGCCCACGTCCAATATCGGCGTTGTCGATCAGCAGCAGGTGATTCGGGCCAACCCGTCTCTGGCATCGGATTATCAGCAGAAGATGCAGTCCACGGCGGAAGAAATGCAGAAGGATTTTGATGAAAAATCAAAGAATATGAGCGACGCGGAAAAGGAAAAGCTGTTTGTGGACATGCAGCAGCAGTTCAATGAGAAGCGGGTCGCGATCGAAAAAGAAATGCAGGACAAAGTCAATGCGGCCGTGCAGTCTGTCGCGTCGAAAAAAGGCCTGTCTCTCGTGGTGGATAAGAACGCGGTGATTTACGGCGGCACGGATATCACCAAAGATGTGACGTCTTCCATCGCACAGAGCGCCGCGCCGGCAGAGTCCAAAGAAAACACGGCGGATCAGTCGAAGTAAGGGATGAAGGTATGACAGGGCGTAAGCGTTTCAGCATTCTTGTTGCGATGATTCTGGCGGCGGGGCTGATGCTGGGCGGCTGCGGAAACAAAGCGCAGACGGAGCGGGAAGCCTATGGCGTCGCAGATCTGGAAACGCTGGTGAAAGCGCATCCGGCCTATTCCGAGTATTTCAAGCTGCAGACAGAATACGAAGACCTGCTGCACCGTTACAGGAATGAACAGAGGAGCCTGCTCCATCTTTCAGAGACGCAGCGGAAAATGAAAGCAGCCCTGTCATCGAAGGACGCGGAAAAGGCGGCGAAAGAAGAATACAAGGCCCGGGTGAAGATTCGGGAGGATGCACTGAACCGCCAGCTCCAGACCCTGTATCAGGAGATTTCCGCGCGGCACAGCCGGCAGCCGGCCCATCCGGAGCTGGCAGGCGACTCGGCGGATGAAAATACGCAGATCGCCAATCTTCATCTGAAGCTGAAAATCCTGAATATCGGCGGAGAAGAGAAATCCCAGGCGGAATCACAGCTGAAAGATCTGCTGAACGGCCGCCGCGGCGAGCTTCAGCAGGACGGCTGGACCGAAGCGGAAAAACTGGAATTTGAAGACAGGCGGCAGAAGGCGAAAGCAGAGCTGGAAGCCTATGCGGCGCAGGTGGCGGCCGAGATCCGTGGCCGGCAGCTGAAAAGTCAGGCTGCGGCTGCTTCGGTGACGCTGCCGGATGCGGACCGCTGGAACAGCCAGTGGGAAACCCGCGTCAAAGAAAAGCAGAAAGAAATGGCGGATAAAAAGGAAAAAATCATGGAGGACATCCGTGACAAGGCTGCCATCATTGGAGAAAAGAAACATCTGGCGATGATTTTCTCCTCTTATCGCGTCAATGTGGATGCGGAAGATGTGACGGGAGACATTGCCAATGAACTGGTACAGATCAGATAAACGGGGAGGAACGACATTGAGATCCGTATGGAAGAAAGCCGCGTGCGCCGGTCTGCTGGCTGCGGCGGCATTACTGTCCGGCTGCGGCGGGGAGGATAAAGTCGCAGTTGTCGACTACCAGCAGCTGGAGATCCGGTCGGAAAAGATCAAGGGCATTCAGCAGGAGATCACCGCCAAGAACAAGGAGATTTCCGATCGTCTGGCGCAGGCGGAAGGCACGCTATCGCAGGAAGAGATACAGAAGAAGGTTGCGGATGCACGGCAGGAACGGGCTATCTTCATCCAGAGCAAGCAGCGGCAGATCCAGTCGCTGGTGGAGTCGCAGTGCGCAGCCATCGCAAAAGAGAAAGACATCGGCATCGTGATGCACAAAATGGCAGTGCCTGCCGGCGCGGTCGATATTACGGACGAAGTGCTGAAGCGCATTGACGGCAGCGATGCGGCAAAAACGGGAAATAACAAATAAAGGGGCCGTGTCCTGAAAGGGCACGGTGCAGTGCGGGAGACAGAAGCTTCAGGAAGGGGCGTCTGTCTTTTGTGTACCCCGGTAGCAGGCGGCAGGGGCCGCCGGGAAGTGAGGGACTTATGATAAAGACAGCAGCAGAATTGGCAGAACTGGTTGGCGGCAAGGTATACGGAGATGGTACGGTCGAGATTGAAGACGTGCGCAGCGCGGAAATCGCCGGGCCGCGTCATGTGACGTTTGCCAGAGGGATCTATGCAGAGCACATCGAAGAGATGCAGGCGGGCGTGATTCTGGTGGATGAACTGCCGGCGCATTACACGAAAAACCTGATCGTGGTCCCGGACTGCCGTCGCGCGTTCGGCCAGCTCATCGATCTGTTCCATCCGGAAGTCAAATTCCCCGCAGGCATCCATCCCACGGCGGTGGTGAGCGACAAGGCCGTCATCGGGAAAGATGTGTGCATCATGGCGTACGCCGTCATCGAAGACGGAGCGGAGATCGGCGACGGCACGGTCATCTATCCGTACTGCTACATCGGGCACAACGTGCGGATCGGGAAAAACTGTGAACTGAATCCCGGTGCTGTCGTCCATGAGAACAGCATCCTCGGAGACCGGGTCGTGCTCCGCGCCCATGCGGTCATCGGCGGGCAGGGGTTCGGCTTCTCCACGGATGCCGCGGGCCACCATACGCATATCCGCCAGCTGGGCCGCGCTGTGCTGGAGGACGATGTGGAAGTCGGCGCCGGCAGTGCGGTGGATAATGGGGCTATGAACAACACCATCGTCCATCGCGGCACGAAGATCGACAATCTGGTTCATCTGGGCCACAATGTAGAGGTAGGGGAAGACTGCTTCATCATCGCGCAGGTGGGGATCGCCGGCAGCACGAAGGTCGGCAATCACTGCATCCTCGCCGGACAGGCGGGTATCACGGGCCACATCGAGATCTGCGACAATGTGACGCTGGGCGGCAAGACCGGCGTCACCGGGAACATCACGAAACCCGGCGTCTATGTGGGCTACCCCGTACGGCCTCATATCGAATGGGGGCGGCTGGAGGCCATGATCGGTCATCTGCCGGACCTCTTCAAGCGGGTCAAGAAACTGGAAAAGAATATGCAGAAATAAAAATGGACAGGAAGAAAGACCGGACAGAGCGCCGGTCTTTTTGCGTGGGAGTTTCCTTGTCCTGCTTCTGGTGCGGCGTAAACGAAGCGGAAGGCAGGCATAGGCCAGCCGCAAAGGCGGGGCATTGGTCAGAATGCGGGGTTTCGCTTATAATAGAAAATAAATTAAGAGAAACAGATCTATATCGGGAAAGAGGAACAGTATGAAGGGTACGTATGCTCTGCTGAAATTTTTGAGCCGCATCTGCTGCCGGCTGTCCCCGGAGGGGGCGGCCCGGGTGGGCAGGGGGCTCGGTTATTTTTTCTGGCTCTGCGTCCCGCCGCGGCGGAAAAAGCTGGCGGTGGACAATATCCTCCGCACGGGGATCGCGAAGGAGGCCAGGGAAGCCCGGCGCATCGCGAAGGTGTCCTCGCTTCGCTTCGGCCCGCTCGGCGTGGCCATGTTTCGCTTCCCGCTGCTGAATCGTGAGAACATCCGCAAGTATGTGACGATCGTGGGCGCGGAGAAACTGGACGCCATCAAGGAGAGCGGGAAGGGCTGCATCCTCGCGGCCACGCACTGCGGGAACTGGGAAGTGGAAGGCGCGGCACTCGCACTGTACGGCTATCCGCTCCTTTCCGTGGCCATGAAGCAGAAAAATGAGGAATTTGACCGGTTCATCACGGAGTACCGCTCCCTGCCGGGGCAGACCGTCGAATACAAGACCGGCGTGCGGGACATGCTGCGCCGCCTGCGCCAGGGCTATTTCGTGGGGCTGCTCTGCGACCAGGACCCGGGCGAGACGGGCATCCTGTCTCCGTTCCTGGGGCAGCGGACGCTCACCGCGACAGGACCGGCTCATTTCTCCGTCACGTGCGGGCTGCCGGTCATGACGGCGCTCATCCATCAGACCGGGCCGGAGACCTATACCATTATCATCGGGGACCCCATCACAGCGGACGAGGGCGTCAGCAAGAAAGAGGCCATCCAGCAGATCACCGACCGCATCAACGCGCGGCTGGAAGCGTGGATCCGGAAATATCCGGAAGAGTGGTTCTGGCTCCACAACCGCTGGAAGTGGACGGACAAGATGTATCCGGAGGAGCGGCGTCATGATCCAGTTTGATGTGGAAGAAACGCGCGTCGGGGAGATCCCGGTCCGCATCGTGCATCCCCTCCGGGAGAACCGGGCGCGGTGCGCGGTGTTTTATCACGGATGGAGCAGCAGCGGGGCTCTGCAGCTGTCGCGGGCGATCCTGCTGGCGGCCCATGGGTATACCGTGCTCCTCCCGGACGCAGTCCATCACGGCGCGCGGGGGACCCTGCCGGATTACTACAGCATCGGGGCCTATGAAGTTTTCTGGGAGACGATCTTCCAGAATCAGAGGGAATTCCCCGCTCTGCAGCAGGTTCTGACGGAGCGCGGCTTCGGCCGGCCCTGGGTGCTGGGACACTCCATGGGCGGCATGACCGTGCTCGGCATCGCCGCGGCCTTTCCGGGCGCGATCCGCGGGGCAGTGAGCTTCAACGGCTCCGGAGACTGGCTGCTGACGCATCTCTTCATTCAGGCGCGCTTCGGCGTGCTGGAGCCGCGGGACTGGCCGCTTTACGATGCGATCGCGGAAGCCTCGCCGCTTCACCATCTGGAAGCGCTGAAGGACGTGCCGGTCTTCATGACGAATGGAGAGGCGGATCCCTCCATCGATCCCCGCGCGCAGGCGCATTTTGCAGAGGAACTCGCACGGGTCGGCGGACGGGCGGTGCGGGTGACGTACCCGAAGCTGGCGCATTTCGTGACGACGAATATGATGGACGACGCGCTGGCGTGGATGGAAGCGCAGGAAGCGGACGGGCAGGCTATGCCATAAAAACTCGCGCTTTCGGAAGGAGTGCCTGATCTTGAATAAAAGAAATGTGTATACGCTGATCATCGTCATGTTTTTCATTTCCGCGGCCTATACCATGCTAATCCCTTTCCTCCCGCTCTACCTGATGGAGCTGGGTGTGACCGGGAAAGACGTCAATATCTGGACGGGCATGGTCTTTTCCGTGTGCTTCTTCGTGGCGGGCGTCATGGGGCCGATCTGGGGCAAGCTGGCGGACACGAAGGGCAAGAAGAAAATGGTCCTCCGGGCGGCGTTCCTCATCGGCGTATCCTACTTCATGGCGGGGCTGGTGCAGACGGCGTGGCAGCTTTTCGCCGTGCGCGCCTTTCAGGGCTTTGCGAATGGTTTCGTGGCGGCGGCGCTGGCCATCATCTCTCAGAGCGTGGACACGCGGAAGCTGGGCATGACGCTCGGATTCGCTCAGACCTCGCTCGTGGTGGGCGGCATCTGCGGCCCCATGATCGGCGGCGTCATCTCCCACATCTTCGGCATGCGGGCGTCCTTTTTCATCGGGGCGGCGCTCCTGTGGCTCGCCGGGCTGGCGGTTTGGCACTTCGTGGAGGAGAAACCCGTGGCCGCGGCGGCCCGGGACGACAGCTCCATCATGGACGATCTGCGCTATGCCGTGCAGAACCGGCACCTGCGGGAGCTCCTGCTGTTCTTCTTCATTTTCCAGAGCGCGGTCCTCATGATCCAGCCGGTGACGGCGCTGTACATCGGGGAGCTGCAGGGTTCCATGGAGAATGTGGCGGTCACGGCGGGCACCATCCTCTCCTGCGGCGGCATCGCGGGGGCGCTCACTACGGCGTTCTGGGGGCGCTTCGGGCAGCGGAAAGGCTATTTCTACGCCATGACCATCACCTTCGGCTGCGCCGGGGTTCTCATGATCCTGCAGGCCGTGCCGGATACGGTCTTCGGATTCGGGCTGTTCCAGTTCCTCGTGGGGTGCTTCATCATCGGCGTGAATCCGGCCATCAATGCGGCTTTCGTCAAGTACACGCCGGAGAATTTCCGGGGCCGCGTCTTCGGGCTGGCCAATACGGCCCAGCAGTTCGGGAGCATGGCGGGGCCGCTGCTTTCGGCGGGCGTCACCATGCTGCTGCCGATTTTTACCGTATATGTCCTGTCGGGCGTCATGCTGCTCCTGGTCGGGGCGTATATTCTGCAGCGTCATGTGCGCAGAGGGGAGTTGTGACATGGAAGAACTGAAACGGAAGATCCGGGAAGAAGGCATCGTCCTGCCCGGGAATGTGCTGAAAGTCGATTCCTTTCTCAATCATCAGATCGATCCGGAGCTGGCCATGGCGATGGGACGGGAGATCGCCCGGCGGTTCGGCGGCGCCGCGGTGGACCGGGTGCTGACGGTGGAGGCTTCCGGCATCGCCATCGGGCTGGCCGCGGCGTATGCGCTGCATGTGCCGCTCGTCTTCGCAAAGAAATCGAAATCGGTCCTCATGACGGAGGACGCGTACACGGCGGCGGTCTATTCGTATACGAAGAAGACGGAAAATCAGATTTCCGTCCTGAAGCGGTTCCTGCCGGCGGGAGAATCGGTGCTCATCGTCGATGATTTCCTGGCCAACGGGGAGGCGGCGCTCGGCATGGCTTCTCTGGTGCGGCAGGCCGGCTCCCGCACTGCGGGCATCGCGGTCGCGGTGGACAAAGCGTTCCAGGCGGGGCATGACCGGCTGCTGGCGGAAGGATACCGTCTGGAATCGCTGGCCGTCATTGATTCGCTGGACGGCGGGACCGTCCATTTCAGAGAGTGAGGGAAAGGGTATGGCTTACGATATCTGCGGGCTGGGCACGCTGGCGGCGGACGTCATCCTGATGCTGGATGCGCTGCCGCAGAAGGACAGCTTCTGCATGGTGCATCACACGGAGATGCAGCCCGGTGGCAGCGGGACGAATGCCGTCGTGCAGGCGGCCCGGCTGGGGAGCCGCTGCGCCTATCTCGGCACGGTGGGCGACGATGCGGAAGGCCGGCTGGTGCGGTCCTCCCTCGAGGAGGAAGGCGTCGACGCGTCTCATGTGTATGTGCGGCCCGGCGAGCGGACCACGCGCACGGAGATCGCCGTGGACCGCCGCGGGGACAAGTGCATCTTCCTCATCATGGAGGACGCCTTCTTCAAGCTGCGCCTGAACCCGGACGACCGGGCGCTCATCCGCGATGCGAAAGTATTCTTCACAGACCTGCTTCCCGGCTGGGCGGCCATGTCCGGCGTGCGGGAGGCCTTCTACGGGGACCAGAAGATCGCCGTGTCGCTCGAAGTGGGGCTCGGCCTCTTTGCGGAGATGGGCGTCACCGAAGGGCAGATCCGGGAGTCGCTGGGCGCGGCGCACCTGGTGGTGCCCTGCCGGGACGCCGTGCGGGATCTCACCGGCACGGACGATCCGGTCCGGGCGGCGAAGAAAATGCGGGACTACTGCGACGGGGCCATCGTCATGACCCGCGGCGAGGAAGGTTCATGGGCGTTCATGCCCGACGGCGGCATCTTCCATACGCCGGCTTACGAGGTGGAGACCGTCGACACCACCGGCGCGGGGGATTCCTTCATGGGGGCGCTCATGCACGCGTACCTCGTCCGGGAGGAACCCATCGAGAAGGCGCTCCAGTTCGCTTCCGCCTGCGCGGCGCTCACCTGCACCGGCCTCGGCGCGCGGTACCGTCCGCCCGAAGGCTATCCGGAATTATGAGAAGACCGGCCTTGGGCCGGCCTTTTTGTGTGCCCGGGACGCGGGACAGAATCGCGGCGGGGTGATATAATGCAGGAAACTGCACATGGATATGGGGGGACATAGTTTGGGTTACAGAGAAACGTATGAAGACTGGCTCCGCTGGGCGGATGAGGACACGAAGCGGGAGCTCGCCGCGGTGACGGACGAGAAGGAAATCGAAGATCGCTTCTATAAGGATCTGGCGTTCGGCACGGCGGGGCTGCGGGGCGTCATGGGCGCCGGCACGAACCGCATGAACGCCTACACGGTGGGCCGCGCCACGAAGGGACTGGCGGATTACCTGCAGGAGAGGTATCCCGGTGAGACCGGACGCGGCGTGGTCATCGCCTACGATTCGCGGCTTCATTCCCGGGAATTCGCGCTCGAGGCGGCTCACGTGCTCTGCGCGGCGGGCATTCCCGTACGGATATTCCGCGAGCTCGAGCCGATCCCCGTGCTGTCCTTTGCGGTGAAGCATTACGGCGCGCTGGCGGGCATCGTCATCACCGCGAGCCACAATCCGAAGGAATACAACGGCTATAAAGTCTACGGGCCGGACGGCGGGCAGCTCGTGCCCCGCGACGCGGACCGGCTCACTGCGTGCGTCAATGCCGTGACAGACCTGTCCCGCATCGAGAAGACCGGCGGGGAAGAGCGCCTCGCCTGGCTCGGTGAGGAGACGGTCGAGGCCTTCCTCGACGCGATTTTCCGGCAGTCCGTCTATCAGGGCAATCCGCCGCCGCTCCGCATCGTCTACACGCCGCTCCACGGCTCCGGCAACAAACCGGTCCGCGCGGCGCTCGCCCGGGCGGGCTTCACGGATGTGCGCGTGGTGAAGGAACAGGAAGCGCCCGACGGGAATTTCCCCACCGTGCGCTCGCCGAATCCGGAGGACAGCGAGGCGCTGGCTCTGGGCATCCGCGAGGCGGAAGCGTGCGGCGCGGACATCGTCATCGGCACCGACCCGGACAGCGACCGCATCGGCGCGGCCGTCCGCGACGGAGACCGGTTCGTGCTCATCTCCGGCAATCAGATGGGGGCGCTGCTGGTCAATTTCCTTCTCACCATGCGGAAAGACCGCCTCACCCCGGCGTCCACCATCATCAAGACCATCGTCACCGGCGAGCTGGGGGCGGACATCGCCCGGAAGCACGGCGTGCAGGTGGAGGAGACGCTCACCGGATTCAAATACATCGGCGAGAAGATCTCGCAGTATGCGGACGATCCGTCGCATGAATTCCTCATGGGCTACGAAGAGAGCTACGGCTACCTCGTGGGGACGCACGCGCAGGACAAAGACGCCGTCGTCTCCGCCATGCTCATCTGTGAGATGGCGGCGTGGTACCGCGCGCAGGGCATGACGCTCGCTGACGGACTGCGGCAGCTCTACGCGGAATACGGCTACCGCCTCGATCGGACGATCTCCTACACGCTCGCCGGGAAAGAGGGGCAGGAGGCCATCGCCCGCATCATGGAGCGGCTCCGCACGGAAGACGTGCGGCGGTTCCTGCCGGACGCGGCGCGCGTGCTCGACTATGCGGAGGGCATCGGCGGCCTGCCGAAGGAAAACGTGCTGAAATTCCTTCTGGCAGACGGCTCGTGGATGGCGGTGCGCCCGTCCGGCACGGAGCCGAAGATCAAATTTTATTATTCCCTTGCCGGGAGAGACGAAGAAGAGGCGGCGGCCCGCTTCGCTTCGTACCGGGCGGCGTGGGAAAAAGAACTGGGCCTGCAATAAAAACGGAAACTGCGGTGTGCGCGCTGCAGTTTTTTTGTGCGCCGTTTGCGGCGGAATGAAAATAATTTCTAAAAACTTATAAATAATAGTGACATAAAATAATCAATTCGGATATAATGAAGAAAAGCCCTCACACGGGAGGGCAGGGGACAGTTCACGGAAAAGGAGTGATCTCCAATGAATAAGAAATGGCTGGGTCTCCTCCTGGCGGCGGCCGTCGTCATCGGCGGAGGCGGATACTGGTACAGCACCTCGCAGACCGAGGTGAAAGACGCCTATACGCTGGGCGCAGTGACGAAAGGAGACATCTCCGTCTCCATCGATGCGACGGGCACCATCGAGCCTGTGAACAGCGTCGATCTCTCGGCGACGGTCTCCGGCACGCTCCAGCAGATGCTGGTGGAGCAGAATGAACAGGTCACGAAAGGGCAGCAGATCGCCGTCATCGAGTCGAAGGCGGCGCAGTCCACCCTGCAGCAGGCGAAGAACACCCTCGCCAATAAAGAGTCCTATTATTTCCGCATGCGCCGGCTCTACCGGCAGGGCGCGGTGTCCTATCAGGACATGGACGACGCGCGGCTGGAGTACCTGAACAGCCAGGCGGCCTACGACAAGGCGGAAGCCGATGTGAACGACACCATCGTCCTGTCGCCCATGGACGGCACCGTCATCGGGGAGCCCATGAAAGAGGGCTCCACCGTGTCGCAGGGCCTGTCCAGCCAGATGATCATCGCCACCGTGGCGGACCTCTCGTCCATGCAGATCGAGCTCCTCGTGGATGAGACGGACATCGGGGAAGTGTCCATCGGGCAGGACGTGACTTTCACCGTCGACGCCTATCCGAACCGCACCTTCCACGGGAAAGTGCAGAACATCTCGAAGAAAGAGTACTCCGCTTCCTCGTCATCGGTGAGCTCCTCTTCTTCGTCCGTCGTGTACTACACGGTGTACGTGCTCATCAACAGCGACGAGCTGGACGGCCTCTATCCGTCTATGACGGCCCGGGCGGAGATCCTCGGCCGCGTGGACAAGGACGCGCTCCTCATCCCGGTCACCGCCGTCCGGAGCGACACCACCGGGTCCTACGTGTACCGGAAAGCGGGGCAGGGCGTGGAGAAAGCCTACATCGAGACGGGCATCACTTCGAATACGAGCGTGGAAGTCCTCTCCGGCCTGTCTGAGGGCGACGAGATCGTCGTCTCCGGCACGGTCTCTCAGGAAAAAGCGGCCGTCTCCGCAAAGGATGAACGCCGCCGTCCGGGGTTCTGACCATGGGCCCCGCAAAGACGCCCGATGAAGTCATCACCCTCACGCACATCGGGAAGAGCTACTACATCGGGAAACAGGAAGTGCCCGTCCTGACGGACATCAATCTCACCGTCACGAAAGGGGAATTCGTCTCCATCATGGGGCCGTCCGGCGCGGGGAAATCCACGCTCATGAATATCCTCGGCTGCCTCGACCGGCCCACGAAAGGCTCGTATAAGCTCGACGGGCAGGAAGTGGCGAACCTCTCCGACGACCAGCTCGCCTACACGAGGAACCGGAAGATCGGATTCGTCTTCCAGTCGTTCAATCTGCTGCCCCGCCTGTCCGCGGCGGACAACGTGATCCTCCCCATGATCTACGGGAACGTGTACAAGAGCGAGCGCCGCCGCCGCGCCGTGGAGATTCTCACGCACCTCGGCCTCGGGGAGCGCATCGACCACATGCCGAGCGAGCTCTCCGGCGGCCAGCGCCAGCGCGTGGCCATCGCCCGGGCCCTCGTGAACGATCCCGCCATCATCATGGCCGATGAGCCTACGGGCAATCTGGACAGCAAAGCCACGAAAGACGTGATGGAGATCTTCTCCGAACTCTATCAGGACGGGAAGACCATCATCCTTGTCACCCACGAGCTGGATGTGGCGGGCTACGCCACGCGCCACGTCATCCTCTCCGACGGGTGCATCAGCCGGGACGTAAGGGGGCCGCTGCCATGACGAATATCTACATCGAAAGCATCCTCATGGCGTGGGAGTCCATCCTGTCGAGCAAGCTCCGGTCGCTCCTCACCATGCTGGGCATCATCATCGGCGTCGCCGCCGTCATCGCCCTCATGTCCATCGGCTACGGCGTCCGGCAGGACATCGAGACGAATATTTCCAGCCTCGGGTCGAACCTCCTCACCGTGTCGCCCGGCACGAGCCGCAAGCCCGGCGTGCGCCCCGCCGCGGGCTCCATGGAGACCCTCACCTACAAGGATTATCTCGCCGTGCGGAACCTGCCGAACATCGCTCACAGCTCGCCCATGGTGCGCTCGAGCTACGTGGTCGTCTCCGGCAACAAGAACTGGACCACCCAGGTGTACGGCGTGAACGCGGACTACCAGAACGTGGCGAGCCTCGGCGTCGCCGAAGGGCGCTACTGGACGAATCAGGAATTTGAAGGGCGCGAGCGCGTCGCCGTCATCGGGAAGACCATCGCCACGAATCTCTTCGGCAGCGAGAGCCCTCTCGGCCGGAAGATCCGCATCAATAACGATCCCTTCACCGTCATCGGCGTCCTCGAAGAGAAGGGCTACTCCTTCCAGGACCAGGACGACCGCATCCTCTGTCCCTTCACCACCGTACAGGAACGCATGATGGGCATCACTTACGTGAATTCCATCTCCCTCACCACCGATACGGCGGACGTCATGTCCCAGGTGGAGACGGACATCACCAATCTCCTCCGCACGCGGCACCGCCTCACCGCCGGCGCGGAGAATGATTTCAGCATCAGCAATTCGCAGGACATCCTCGAGACCATGGAATCCACCACCCAGTCGCTCACCATCTTCCTCGGGAGCATCGCCGCCATTTCCCTTATCGTGGGCGGCATCGGCATCATGAATATCATGCTCGTGTCCGTCACGGAGCGCACGAAGGAGATCGGCATCCGGAAAGCGCTCGGCGCGACCTACCACATGATCATCATGCAGTTCCTCATCGAAGCCGTCACCATCAGCATCGCCGGCGGGCTCATCGGCGTCGTGCTGGGCGTCGCCATCGCGCAGCTCATCCCGCACCTCATCGACATGTCCACCGTTATCACCGCCGCGCCCATTCTGGGCTCCTTCCTCTTCTCCGTTGTCATCGGCCTCGTCTTCGGCCTCTATCCGGCGCAGAAAGCGGCGAAGCTCAATCCTATCGACGCGCTTCATTACGAATGAAGCCGCAGCAGGCAGCTCTCCTCCGCGGGAGCTGTCTTTTTGCGGCCGCGCCTCTGTTTTTTCCGCTTTTTACTGGAAGAAAAGGGGAACTTATTGTACAATATCATTTATGAGACAAGCTGCGCCCGTCCGGTTTCCGCCGGCTGCATCGGAGGAAATGGCGGGGCCCTGCATCGGATAAGTCGTCAATACGGAGGAACATCATGGATTTCACTTTCGATCCGAAACAGAAAGAACTGGTAGAACTGGCCCGCGAGATTTCCCGGAAAGAGATCGCGCCGCGTGCGCTGGATATTGATAAGACCGGCATCATGGATGAGACGCTCCTGGACATCCTGAAATCGTCCGGCATGACCTCCCTCTCCGTGCCGAAGGAATACGGCGGGGCGGGGCTCGACCTGCTCACCTCCGCCATCATCGCGGAAGAGCTCGGCAAGGGCTGCGCCGGCGTCGCCACCATCTGCGCGGCGAACGCCCTCGCGTCCTATCCGATCCTCATCGGCGGCAATGACGCCCAGAAGAAAGAATTCTGCGATTGCCTCCTCGGCGGCGGCATGGCGGCCTTCGCGCTCACCGAGCCTTCCGCAGGGTCCGACGCGGGCGCCGTGGCCTGCCGCGCGCAGAAAGTCGACGGCGGCTACGTGCTGAACGGGACGAAATGCTTTATCACGAACGGCCCCATCGCCGACAAGGTCACCCTCTTCGCGAATACCCGCGAGGGCGGCGGCGTGCGCGGCCTCACCGTGTTCCTCGTGGACACGAAGACGCCGGGCTTCTCCGTCGGCAAGGAAGAAGACAAGATGGGCATCCGCGCGTCCGCCACGTCCGAGCTTCTCTTCGACGACTGCTTCATTCCCGAATCCTGCCGCGTAGGCCGCGAGGGGATGGGCTTCCGCCTCGCCATGCAGACCCTCGAGACCTCCCGCCCGATCGTGGGCGCCGTCTCCGTGGGCATCGCGCAGGCGGCCCTCGAATCCGCCATCCACTACGCGCACCAGAGAAAGCAGTTCGGCGTGAAGATTTCCACCTTCGAGATGGTGCAGGAGATGATGGCCGACATGGTCATGAAGACCGAAGCGGCCCGCGCGCTCGTGCACAAGGCCTGCTGGCTCCACGACCAGGGCGACAAGGAAGCGGCGAAATTCTCCGCCATGGCGAAATGCTACGCGTCCGACGTAGCCATGGAAGTCACCACGAAGGCCGTGCAGGTCATGGGCGGCAACGGCTACTCCCGCGAGAATCCGAACGAAAAATATATGCGCGACGCCAAGGTCATGCAGATCTACGAAGGCACGAACCAGGTGCAGCGCATGGTCATCGCGAACGCCGCGGTCTACTGATTTGCAGACGCGCCGTGCCGGTGATATAATACAGACCATACAAGACGAGGATGGAGAGGAGATTTCCAGCATGCCTTCGCAGAGAGCCGGCAGGAGGTGCAAGCCGGCAGACATGGGAGATCACGTTCGCTCCGGAGTTCCTGCCTGAATGGAGTAGGGCGGGCGACCGGGCCGCGTTAAGGCTGACGAGTACTAAATCAGGGTGGTACCGCGGAAATATTTCCGCCCCTTCACGGGGGCGGATTTTTTATTTCACCACAGGGGCCGTTCGGCCCGTTCCCTTATTTTTTTCAGGAGGCATTCCGGATGGACAATTTGGAAACGCTGCGGCAGAAAGCACAGCAGGTGCTCGATGCCTGCAGAGACAGACAGACACAGGAAGATTCCGCACGGGCGCTCGGCGCAGAACTGGCCGGCGTCCTCGGAGAGATCAGGAAGCTCGGCAAGGAAGAGCGGCCCCTCATGGCGGAGACCGAAGCGGCTCTCGGCCATGCCGTGGCGGAGCTCATGAAAGCGGAGCTCGAGGGCCTCGCGGAAGAAGCGAAAGCGCAGCTTTCGGCCAGCGCCGATGAGAAGGCGCTCCAAGACGCCCGCGTGGCGTACCTCGGCAAGAAAGGCCGCCTCACCGCGATCCTCCGCGGCATGAAGGACCTCACCGCCGAAGACCGCCCCGTCATGGGCGCGGCGGCGAACGCGGTCCGCGAAGAGATCGAAGCGGTGGAAGCGCAGAAGCGCGCCGAATTCAAGGCCGCGAACCTCGCCCGCCGCATCCGCGAAGAGCGCATCGACATCACGCTCCCCGCGCGGCATCACCAGAGAGGCCACATCCATCCGCTCAATAAAGCGCTCCATCTCATCATGAAGACCTTCATGAACATGGGCTACTCCGTGGCGGAAGGGCCGGAGATCGAGGAAGACTACTACAATTTCTACTGCCTGAACCTGCCGAAGGACCATCCCGCGCGGGACATGCAGGACTCCTTCTACCTCACGGAAAACATGAACTTCCTGCTCCGCACGCACACCTCCCCGGTGCAGGCCCGCACCCTCCAGAGCCACGAGCCGAATTCGCCCATCCGCATCATCGCGCCGGGCAAGGTCTTCCGCTGGGACAATGACGCCACCCATTCCCCGGTCTTCCATCAGGTGGAGGGCCTCGTGGTGGACAAGGGCATCAAATTCTCCGATTTCAAGGGGACCCTCGAGATCTTCCTGAAAGAAATCTTCGGGTCCGACACGAAGATCCGCTTCCGCGCGAGCTATTTCCCCTTCACGGAACCCTCCGCCGAAGTGGACATTTCCTTCGCCTCCCGCATGCACGGCGACACGAACGCCGACGAATGGCTGGAGATCCTCGGCGGCGGCATGGTGCATCCCAATGTGTACACCCTGAACGGCTACGACCCGTCGAAAGTGAGCGGCTTCGCCTTCGGCATGGGCGTGGAGCGCATCGCCATGCTGCTCTACGGCATCGACGATCTCCGCCTCTTCTACGAGAACGATATGAGATTCCTGAAACAGTTTTAATCAGGAGGGACTATAGATGAATGCTTCTTTGAAATGGCTCAATACCCTTGTAGATATCAGCGGCCTCGATCCGGAAGCGATGGCGGAGACGCTCACCGTCGACGGCATCCCGGTCGAACACGTCATTTACCCCGGCGAGGGTATCTCCGGCGTCGTCACCGGCCGGCTCCTCTCCGTGGAGAAACACCCCGACGCGGACCACCTCGTGGTCTGCCAGCTCGACGTGGGGCAGGACGCGCCCGTGCAGATCGTGACCGGCGCGGCGAATATCAAGCCGGGCATGTCCGGCGAGATCGTCCCCGTGGCGCTCCACGGCGCGCACGTCCCGGCCAAGCACGACGCCTCCGTCCCCGGCGGCTACGCCATCGGCGAAGTGAAGATCAAGAAATCCAAACTCCGCGGCGTCGAATCCGCGGGCATGATGTGCTCCGCTCCCGAGCTCTGCCTTGACCCGGTGCTCTTCCCCGGCGCGGACAAGGAAGGCATCATGATCCTGCCGCCGGACACCCCCGTGGGCGTGGATTTCACCACGCTCTTCGGCCTCGACGACATCATCTACGAATTCGAGCTCACCGCGAACCGCGCGGACTGCTTCAGCATGATCGGCCTCGCGCAGGAAGTGGGGGGCATCTTCCAGCGGAAGATCACCCTGCCGGAAGTGAAAGTCACCGAAGACGGCGCTCCTTTCGAAGGGCGCGGCTCCGTCCATATCGACGATCCCTCCTGCTGCAGCCGCTTCTGCGGACGCCTCCTCGAGAACGTGAAGATCGGCCCCTCGCCGGAGTGGATCTGCGACCGTCTCCGCAGCAACGGCATCCGTCCCATCAATAACGTCGTCGATGCGGCGAATTACGTCATGCTCGAATTCGGCCAGCCGCTCCACACCTACGACTACGACAAAGTCGCCGGCCACAGCCTGTCCTGCCGCCACGCGGAAGAAGGGGAGCACTTCGTCACTCTCGACGGGCAGGAGCGCGTCCTCTCCGCATCGGACATCGTCATCTGCGACGCGAAAGGTCCCGTGTGCATCGCCGGCGTCATGGGCGGCCTCGACTCCGAAGTCACCGCCGACACGAAGAACGTCTTCCTCGAAGCGGCTGTCTTCGACCGCGCCTCCATCCGCCGCACCAGCCGCCGCCTCGGCCTCCGCTCCGAAGCGTCCGGCCGCTATGAAAAGGGCGTGAACCCCGTCCGCGCTTCGCAGGCCATCGACCGCATCGCCCAGCTCCTCCAGGAACAGGGCGCCTGCACCGTCGCCGCGGGCATGCTCGACTGCTGGCCCTCTCCGAAGCCGCCGCAGGTCCTCACCACCACCGTCTCGGCCATCAATGACTACATCGGCATCGATCTCTCCGCCGAAGAGATGACCGGCATCCTCACGCGCCTCCACTTCGGCGTGGAAGAAAAAGACGGTCAGCTTACCGTCACCGTGCCGGACTTCCGCCTAGACCTGGAAGGCATGCCCGACCTCGCCGAGGAAGTGGCCCGCGTCTACGGCTTTGCGAACGTGCCGCTCACCACGCCGTGGAGCGCCATCCGGCAGGGCACCATGTCGAAGGAAAAGACCGTCGTCATGGCCGTGCAGGCCGCCCTCATCGACGAAGGCCTCTCCGAAGTCGAGACCTACAGCTTCATGGACAAGAAGCGCCTCTCCGAGCTGAACTACCCCGAAGGCGACGAAGTGTACAACGCCATCCCGATCGTGAACCCCATCTCCGAAGAATACCCGGACATGCGCACGAACCTCTTCCAGGGCCTCATGCGCGTCCTGAAATACAACCTCGCTCAGAAAAACGAGCAGGTGCCCATCTTCGAGGCGGGCGTCGTCTACCATCCGAAAGCGCTGCCCATCGCCGAGCTCCCTGTGGAAGAACTCCAGGTCTCCGGCCTTCTCTACGGTTCTCCCGAAGAAGCGGGCTACCCGAATGACCAGCGCCGGTACGACTTCTACGACGTGAAAGGCATCGTGGAAGACGTCCTCGCCGCCCTCGGCATCTATGATTACGAGATCCGCCGCAGCGCCTATCCCGTCTTCCATCCCGGCGTGTCCGCCGAATTTGTAAAAGACGGCGAGATCCTCGCCCGCTTCGGCGAGTTCCATCCCGTGGTGGCCGAGCGGTGCGAACTGAAGAAATCCGCCTGGGGTTTCACCTTCTCCGTGCCCGTCCTGACGAAATTCTACAGCGACGGCGCAGACTACGAGAAGATCCCGCGTTTCCCGGCGAACGAGCGCGACCTCGCCATCCTCGTGCCGGAAGACCTCACCAATGAGCAGGTGGAAGAGGTCATCATCAATGCGGGCAGCGCCTGCCTCGAATCCCTACGCCTGTTCGACCTCTATCAGGGCGAACAGGTCCCGGCGGGGTACAAGAGCATGGCCTATGCTCTCGTCTTCCGCGATCCCGCGAAGACCCTCACCGATAAAGAAGTCGATGCCTGGATCGCCGACATCGTCAAAGCGCTCGAGGGCATCCACTGCTCCCTCCGCTGACAGGCATACAAAAAGGCTCCGAAAGGGGTCTTTTTTGCGTGGGAAAAAGGGCGGACCGGCTGCGGATTGACAGAAGATTGACGGGGCGCTGACGGAAAATATAAATTTTTCATCGGGACGCATTACGTCCCGGATGGTAAGGCGTGAAGAAATTTCTGACGACGGGGGGGGCGGGAAGGCCGGCAGGGAAGGCGCGGTCAGGCCGGCCGCATCGGTCTAAAAAGCCAGGTGGACAGGGGTGGATGCAAAGAGGCGGATGGAAAGCCAAAGAAGGGAAAGAGGCATTCCCTTCTTTGGCTGTAAAGCATAGGGGTGGTCGCGATGCGTCCCGGTACCTGCTGAAACGGGCAGACATGACGGAAACTCTCGTTAAAAAGAGCCGAAAATTTATAATTATAAGAACTATATATCTTGACGGGCGGGGTGGCTTGTCGGTAAAATATTTCCGCAAATTAATATGCGGAAAGTGTACCTTTCCACAGATCCATGGAAAATAAACAGGACAAAGGAGAAGGACATGAAACGAAAACTATCTCTGGCCCTGCTCATGGGGCTTCTCATGAGCGGAACGGCCATGGCGCAGTCGCCCATTCCCACCTTCGATAAAGAGGCGGTGGCGGTTCATCCCTACAACCGTACCGGGGACGAGACCGTCGTCGTCGATGAGTCGCACACGAGCTGGCGGCCCGGCAATACCGGCACCGAAGAGGCGCCTGCTTTCTATGTGAAGGACATCGTCCTCACCGGATTTGCGCTGCCCGACCGGGACGGCCGCCTCACGGCGCTTCTCGGGGAATACAGCGGGCGCAGTATGGAAGTGGCCGAGCTCCAGACGCTCGCCGCGCGCCTCACCGCCTACGCCAAATCCTGCGGCTATCCCGTGGCGCAGGCCGTCGTGCCTCCGCAGGAAGTGAAAGACGGCCGCCTCGAACTGAAAATCTACGTCGCTTCCTACGACGAGATCACCCTTACGGAAAACACTTCCGACGTGGCCGACTCCGTCCTCGAAGGGTTCCTTCATAAACTGAAGCCCGGCGAAACCATGACCGACCGGACCCTCGAAGGGGCTATCAATAACATCAACGACCTGCCCGGCGTCACGGCCCGCGCCGTCCTCCGTCCGGGAAGCGCGCCCGGCACCACCGCCGTCGATGTGGAAGCCGTGCGCCGCCCCGTGTGGAATAACTACGTCTTCGTCGACAACGGGGGCGGCTACTATTCCGGCCGCTACCGCTACGGATTCAATCTCGAACTCAACAACCCCGGTCATCAGGGCGACAAGATCGGCCTCTCCGGCATGATGTCCAGCCACGACGTGAAGAACTGGAGCGCCCGCTACGAGACGCCCGTCGGATGGGACGGCACCCGCCTCGGCGTGGCCTACAGCAAGAGCGAATACGAGCTCCATACGAACGGCTTCTACGACTCCCTCGGCGAGTCTGAAGGCATCAGCTTCTACGGCCTGACGCCCCTCTACCGCGACCGCTCCGACCGGGTCACCCTCATCTACGGCTACGACCACCGGAAGATCACAAACCGCTACCGCTTCCATGAAGCCATTCCCACCATGCGCGGTGAGAAAGACGCCGACGTGTGGCACGTGGGCATTTCCGGCAGCCAGTACGCGCCGAACGAATTCCTCCAGTACGACTTCATCTACTGGTACGGCGACATGGCTACCGACAGCGGCGGCACCTACATCGACGGCAGCTATCACAAGCTCACCGGCGATCTCTTTAAGATCTGGTACAACGGCCCATGGAACTACCGCTTCCGCGGCTCCTGGCAGCTGGCGAACCGGCCCCTCGACGGGAGCGAGCAGTTCTACCTCGGCGGCATGAGCGGCGTCCGCGCCTACGGGAACGGCGACGGCTACGGCGACGCCGGCTGGCTCGGCACCTTCGAAGTGCGCCGCTCCACCGGGGTGGAAGGCCTCGAAGCGGCCGTCTTCCTCGACGCAGGCTATGCGAACGACCGCGCCTTCCAGCGCTCCGAGCACCTTTACGGCTGGGGCGTGGGCCTGCGCTATGCCATGCAGAACGACTGGTACGCCCAGCTCGACTACGCCCGCAAGATCAACGCCCGTCCCGACCGGTCCGAACCGGAAGACCACGACGGCCGCGTCTGGTTCCAGCTCTACAAAATGTTCTGATCGATGAGAAAACGGAGGAAAACCGATGAAATACAGAAATGACCTGAAACGCCGCGTCCTCGCGGGCCTCTTCGCCGGGGCCGCGCTCTGCCTCGCCGCGCCCGCCGTACTGGCCGCAAGCAGTCCGGTAGCAAATAATCAGCTTCCGGCCGGCGGTCAAGTTGCTGCCGGTGATGTGACATTGCCGGATATACTCAGACCGGGCGGAAATCCCAATGGGGTGACCTCTGCCACGATTACCCAGAACAGCCAGAATGCGGTCATTACATGGCAGGGAGGTTTCAACATCGGAGCCAACGCCACGGTGAATTTTGAAGGGCCGCAGAATTTTAATACGCTCAACTACGACAAGAGCGGCAGCATGTCCCAGATTTACGGCGCGATCAATGCCAATAATAACGGCAACATTTACATCGTCAATCCCGCCGGCGTGGAAATCGGCAACTCCGCCCAGATCAACGTGGGCAGCCTCTACGTATCCAACAAATATCTGGATGAAAATAAATTTAACGATTTTAAAGGCAACAATCTGTCGGACATTTATGATGGGACTCAAACGTCTGATGCCGTCCTCATGAGCCTCGGCAATGTCAATGCTGACCACGTGACTTTCGATGGCGGCCGCATCGTCATCGACACGGAACGGCTGAAAGATGTGAATGGGGACGCAAAACTTACGGCAGGAGGTATTATCGTTCATACGAACAACGCCGCCAACGTGGTCATCGGCTATGATGCATACAATAATGAGGGAGACAATAAAGGAACCTATGAGGGGAAACAGGTTGCCGCTTCCTCGTTGGCAACAATAGATGAAAAAGGACAGGAAGTTACCGACCTCAAAGCGTACATGTGGGTGGAAGACGTAGAGCAGCTCCAGGCCATCGATACGAATCTCGGCGGGAACTATGCCCTCCGCAACAGCATCGACGCCACCGCTACGCAGGATACAAACTTTACCTCTATCGGTAATGCAACAAACAATTTCAACGGCAGATTCGACGGCCTCGACTATAACATTTTCAATCTGAATATCGATCGCGCTGGCGCAACAAACGTCGGCCTTTTCGGCGTGGTCGGGAACGGTGCGGTCATCAATAACGTCACCCTCGTCGGCGGCAGCATCACCGGCGGTGCCAACGTGGGCGCGCTCGCCGGTTCCGTGCAGGGCAGTGCCCACATTTCCAACATCACAAACAGCGCCTCCGTCACCGGCACGTCCAATGTGGGCGGCATCGTGGGGGCAAGTAAAGGTGCGGATTTTATCGGCCTCATTAATACTGGTACGATAAGAGCGGAAAATTCGACAGATGCCAGCAATGCAGGCGGTCTCATCGGCTCCATGACCGGCGGCACCCTCGGCGGCGCGAGCTACAATCTCGGCAGCGTCACCGGGAGCAGCTACAACGTAGGCGGCCTCGTAGGGTATGCAGAGCATGCCACAATCGGTAATGAAGGGGAAAACACCGTTACCGTCTACAACCGTTTGAATGTCACCGGCGCGTACAATGTGGGCGGCATCGTGGGGAATATGGTAGACACGCGGGTCTACAATGCAGAAAACAGCGGCAATGTGTCTGCTACTGGATATGCTGCAGGGGACTATAAGTATCACACGGAGCACTATACGGGAAGCGACATAATTGACCGCGTAAAAACTGAAAGGGTCTGGATTGCTAATGTGGGAGGTATTACAGGTAGTGCCTCTGCCGGCAGCAGCCTGACTGGTGTGCTGAATACGGGCGATGTGAGCAGCAGTACCGGTACGGGAAGTGGTTATACCTATTACACCGCGGGGAACGTAGGCGGCATCGTGGGCAGCGCTGTCGATACGGATATCACCGATGCCACGAACCGGGAAAACGAGGTGCGCGGCGCGCACAATGTGGGCGGTATTGCAGGCTATTTTGCCAATAGTGAGAGTGCGCCAGCAAATGACAAATATGTAGTGACCAACGGCGTCAACGACGGCGGCGACATTCTGGCTACCGGTGCACGCAATGACAGCGGTTTTGTAAAGGAATGGGTGCGTCCTGGAGATACTGGCGGTGAAGAGGCTATCATCGGGAATATGGGTGGCATAGTAGGCTACATGGATGGAGATGGCGTGTACATTACGGCCAGCGCGAACCGTGGCACGGTCCATTCGCAGGAGATTACCGGAGATGCGGTCCTGCCTGTTAGTCAGGCGGCCAATGCGGGCGGCATCGTCGGAAAGATTGATCGAAGTAAAACGAAAAATATTTCTGACTTAGGAGACAAGTATATCAATGCTGCTGTGTCGAACAGCTATAGCACGGGTGACGTGCGCGGCTATATGGGAGTCGGCGGCATCGCCGGCATGATGTACAACGGCGAAATCGCCGGTTCCTATAATCTGGGGACGGTGAATACGACACGCAATAAAGCATCGTTTACGAGCGGAAATTTTTTTAGCGTTAATATGGGCGGCATCGTGGGAGATACCACAGAGCAGACGAACTACGCGTCGGCGCTGCTTTACGATGTGTACAACAAAGGACAAATCGGTGACGAGACGTTTACGTATTACGCCCGCCACGTGGGCGGCATCGTGGGCCGTCTTTCCGGTACGGTGGAAAAAGCCTACAACACCGGCGCCATCTACAACGGCTACAACGTTGTCGGCGGCATCGTCGGATGGATGTATAAGGGCAGCGTTACCAATGCGTTCAATACGGGAAATATTACGGTCTATAACCAAGAAGAAAATAATACAGCTGGCATTCAGGCCGGCGGCATTGCCGGAGGTGCGCAAACTGGAGTAACGATTTCCAATGTCTACAATTTAGGTACAATCAGGGGATTTCAGGATAAAACTACATCATCCGGTAACTATGCAGTCGGAGGAATTGTGGGAGCTTTTATTTACGGTGGAAGTCAGACCATTTCTAATGCGTACACCACAGGCAATCTGTATTTAAATGTAGATGGGAAATCCATCACTTCGGGGCTTGGGAGCATTTACGGGCTCAGTGAAGGTTACCGCCCATCTATGACATTGACAAACACCTACTACATTCGGCCGGATAAAGAAAATGGGCTTCCTTTTACCGATTTGCATGATGAAAATAACACAGCAAATGACCATGACAACTCCAACAAAGCGATTGATTTTACTAATAAAGACAAAGCGGAATATTACACATATGAGGAAAATGGTAGGCAGTATTCATTATCCTTTACCCAGCAGCAAGGTGGCGATGTAGATGGTGGAAATGAGAGTGTAACAGCAGGTGATGACAATTGGCGCATTTATGCGGGCTCCACGCCCATCTTGAATGCGTTCCTGCCGAACGCGGAAAAATACTTTGCCGATAAGGATCTTGCAGGGTTAGGTGTTAACTCTATCCAGTACGGCACGGCCTACGATCCGCTTCTCACCATCGTTAATGCGGCTGACGGAACAGCCAATCTGACGTTCGACTGGCAGGACCTCGGCATCAATAATGACGCGGGCCTTGCCGTGTACGGCGCGGGCCTCACGTTGAATGATTTCATGGCTACCGGCGGCAGCGGCTACTTCGGCGGCCTCATCTACAGCGACGGTGCGCTCACTATCAATGCAGATACCGGTGGGGAAAATCCGCATGGCATTACCGGCAATGTAGCTCTCGGCAGCGCGTCGCAGCTCTACGGCTCCTCCGTCACGATCGATGCGGACGGGCAGGTCACCATCTACGGCAGCGTCACCGCCACGGGGAATACAGCTAATGGAGCTACGGCGGATAAAGAAGATGCTATTTTTGTGGACAAGCCCGGCAATATTTCCATCACCGGCGGCAGCGTAGACATTTACGGCCAGCTTACCTCGGCAAAAGGCGGGGAGACTGTGCGTGTGCCGGGCATTAGCGGGATGGCCGAAGGATGGAGTCCGACGGATGGACATGAAGACGTGGAAAATCCTGAAGCCCATCCAGAAATTCCCATGAGCGACATTGGCGACCGTTTCGGCTACACCACCGGCGCGTCCAATGTGAACGGCAATATTTCCATTACAGCTAACGATGAAACAGACGGCCATGTGAACGTCTACTACGGCAACAAAGGCGAAGGCCTCGTCACCACCGGCGGCAATCTCACCGTCACTGCCTCCGGCGATATCTACATGGACAGCGACCTCTCCATCGGCGGAGATTTGACGTTGAAGGCAGGGCAGATTAAAGATTCCGAGGGAAAACAAACAACAGCCGTAGATTCTGAAGCGGTTCTCGATATCTCCAACATCGGCAAGGTGCAGGCCGCAAACGATGCGGATCCATCACACGACAACAAATATTATTTGCATAAGTTCATGCACCATTTTGGGAAAACAGAATCGAACGATAAAAAGATTTCCTTTACCGGCGGGGAAAGCAAAATTACCGTCGATATGTGGGATGAAAAAGGAAATGAAGGGAAAGGTGGATTTAACCTTACGAAATATGATAATGGTACGGGTGATACCTTTGTTGATGATTTGAATAATTTGAATTTTACAGTTACAGGCGATGACCAGGCTTCCGCCCAGAAGTACACTTATATCTGGGTCAGCACGGGTGAACAGCTCGCGGGGATTCAGCAGTACAAAGACAATAATCCGAGCAGCAGCATTCTGAACTACAACTTCGCGCTGAAAAACGACATCGATGCGAGCGATGTGACAGATTATAAAGCCATCGGCACGGGCTCGGAGAACGGCTATACCGGCACCTTCGACGGCCGGGATCACCGCATCATTGGGCTGAAAATGGAAGCTGAAAAAGATGGTGATGGAAATGGAAACGGTAATGCAGGCATCTTCGATACCATCGGAGAAAACGGCACCGTAGAGGATCTGCGCGTTTACTCCGGCAGATTTACCGGCACGGACAACGCCGGCGCGGTTGCAGGCGTGAACAACGGGAACATTTCCAACGTGACTGCCTTCGGCAACGTGGTGGACGTGAGCAATCAGACAGAGAACGGGTCTTCCTATGCCGGCGGCATCGCGGGCACGAATAGCGGGACCATTGACAATGCATCGGCCATCGGCACGGCGACCCAGAGCAGTACGACAACGGCAACTGGAGAGCATGCGGCGGCCGGCGGTATTGCCGGTCTGAATGATGAAAAGGGCACCATTTCCAACAGCACCAGCAACAGCGCTGTCAACGCCAGTGCAGGCAATGCGACCGCCCTCGGTGGCGTGGCCGGTGTGAATGCGGGCACGCTCACCAATGTGGACAGCCTTGGCGTCACCACCGGTATCTACAAAGTGGAAAGGGAGGAGACAAAGTATTCCGATAACGTGGGCGGCATCGCCGGCACGAACAGCGGTACCGTGACGAACGCGTACAATGAAAGCATCGTCAGCGGCCGCGATAACGTAGGCGGCATCCTCGGCGTAAACAATGGGACTTCGGTTTCCAACGTGGCGAATGCATCCAGCGTCACTGGCGAAGCGGACGCCAAGGCAGTAGAAGACGGCGATAAAACCAGTGATTACGTAGGCGGTCTCGTGGGCAGAAACGAAGGCAGCATCACCAACGGCCGCAACAACGGCGAGATCACTGGCAATAACTACGTAGGCGGTCTCGTCGGCGCTAACGGTGAGAACTCTACGTTGACCAATCTCGTAAATGACGAATCCGCCGCTATCATTGGTGATAAATGGGTCGGTGGTATCGCGGGGGCGAACGCAGGGAAAATTACTGCGGATAAAGACAACGACAACCTCGTCAATCGCGGCACCATCACGGGTCAGATGTACGTTGGCGGTGTAGCAGGTGAAAATACCGGGACGATTGCCAATACGCATAACGATGTAGAATTGCATGTCAGGTATGATGTAACAGAGACTACACCGGCAAAATATTTCGGCGGTGTAGCCGGCATCAATGGACATTTTGATGAAGAAACAAAGAGGGTGACCGCAACAGGCACGATTACAAGCGCTACCAATACCAATGACATCATTGCTCCGGAAGCAGATTATGTGGGAGGCATTGTCGGATGGAATCCGAAAGGTGCAACGCTGAATGGCATGGGCAACAGCAATGAAGGCCGTGTCGAAGGGGCAAGCCACGTAGGCGGTGTCGCCGGATTGAATAATGCGGCTATTACCGGCAGTCTAAATGATATGGTCGGCATTGAAAATTCCGGCATCGTCATTGCTCATAACGGCGGTGCAGGCGGCATCTTCGGGGAAAATACCGGAAAGATTGAGTATGTGGAGATGACCAATAAAGGGACGGTATCCGGTACTTATTCTGAAAATGCAGGTATGAATGGTACCGGTGGTATCTTCGGCGTAAATTCCGGAGATGTTACTCATTCCAGCCTGAAAAATGAAGTCGGCGGGCAGGTCATGGGTACCCAGAACGTAGGCGGCCTCATCGGTCAGAACTCCGGCGATATCACCGGCGGCCGTGATGAAAATGACGGGTATTACAAATACCAGATCTACAACAATGGCACCATCCAGGCCGGTACGTGGAATGATGACGACAAGGACGGCATCGTGGATGAACGGGAATTTACCGCCGCGGCGGGAGACAGCGAGAACATTGCCGGCCTCTTCGGCACGAATAGCGGAAAAGTGACTGCAGGCTACAATACGGGCGTCATCAATGCAGGTGGCAGCTCCAATGTGGGCGGCATCGCCGGCACCAACGCGGGCGCCCTCGATCAGGTCTTCAATACGGTTATTACCGCAGATGGAAAGAATCAGACCATCACCGGCGGCACGAACGTAGGCGGCATCGCAGGCAATAACACTGGCACCATTTCCAACGCCTACAACACAACGAGCGTCACCGGCACCACCGACACTGGTGCTATTGCAGGCAACAATGCTGGCTCTATCTCCAACGTTTACGGCTTTGGCAGCCTCGTGGGAAATGGCAGTGTTTCCAATGGATACAATCTATCGGAGGCAGGCAGCTGGACACACAGCGGTAGTTATGAGGGCTTCGACTTTGATCGCACCAATGCAGATGGAACGGAAAGTATCTGGAAAATCTATGAAGGCAGCACCAACCCGCTTTTGAAAGTCTTCCTTACAAAAGTAACGGTGAACCCGGACAAGCTGCCGGATTTCGCAGCGGACGGAAACGAGCATAAGCTGAATGTCGGGGATTTGATTCAGAGCGGGGCTTTGACAGCTCCGGGCGGGATTGGATTTGGTGCATTTGGGCAGAATCAGAGTCTGATTCAGAGTAACGGTCATTCTGCCATGGGAACGTATTATGATTGGCTGTATTCCATGCAGATTGCGGCAAGCGGCGAGGGCGGTACTTTCAACCCCAACCTTTTGGGCTATGATATTGACCTGGAGCTTGGCATCGGTCTTCCGCCAGATACGGTGGAGTCGCCGGTGAACGAACACTGGAATTTCCTCTTCGACGACAATCCGTGGGATCGGAACCGCGATTTCCGGGAGAGGAAGGCAAATATCCATTTCATCGCGGGCGGCATGACGCTGTGACGCACGCAAAAAAGGCAGGGCGATGGCTCTGCCTTTTCGTGTGGAAAAAATCAGAAAGCACGGGGCGCGCCCGTGCTCTGGAAGGTTCCTGTTATTCTTTGTCTTTGCCGCCGCGGCTTTTCTGGATGAAGTGGACCACTTTCTTGCCCGCGGCGTTCAGTTGATGGCCGGTGCGCTTCACTTTGCGCATGGCGGTGGATTTGGATTTGATTTTCGGCTTGAGGTCGAGGTCGGTGTCGATGTTGCCGCGCTTGACGGAGGTGGCCCGGATCTTGTCGGGCTGGAGGTACTGCCGCAGGATGGGCATGGCGAGCGTGGGCTGCACGTCGGTGTCGAAGAGGTAGATGTCCACGGCGGCGTAGTTCGGCTCGGGGTAGGTGTGGATGCAGAGGTGGCAGTTCTCGCCGAAGCCGGAGACGGTGATCTCTTTTTCGTCTTCGTGGTAGAAGGTGTCGTAGAGTTCGATGCCGAGGCTCTGGGCGGCGGAGTTGATGAGCGGGATGAGCAGGTCGGCGGAGTCGATGACGCCTTCGCGGCAGCGGTAGCAGTCGATGAGGAGATGCCGGCCGATGTAGTTTTCCATAGATAGCCCTCCATTTGCTAAACGATTTTCTTACAGACAGTATACCAGATTTTACAGGGAAATGCCGGATTTTTCCGCGGCGGACGAGCGGGATTTCTTGACAGGGCGGACGCGTGCCTGTATAATATACAAGTCATTGTACTGGGTGCTGTGACGCAACCGCACGGGACGGGCCTGCAAACGCCGGAAGGCTGCCTGTCATCGGCGAGTATAGTGAGAGGGAGGTGCACACATGTACGCAATCATCAAAACGGGCGGAAAGCAGTACTGCGTAGAAGAAGGCAAGAAGATTTCCGTAGAGAAGCTCGACGCAGAAGTCGGCGCTGAAGTGACGTTCGACGAAGTCCTGCTGGTCGCAGGCGACGAATGCAAGGTCGGACAGCCCACCGTGGCCGGTGCGAAGGTGACCGCAAAGGTCCTGGAACAGGGCAAGGGCAGAAAGATCCGCATTTTCAAGTATAAGGCGAAGTCCAACTACCGTCGCCGTCAGGGTCATCGTCAGCCGTTTACGAAAGTGGAAGTGACGAAGATCGAAGGCTGATGATCACCGCAGAGGCGGTCCGAAGCCGGACGGGGCTCTGTACGGGGTACCGGATCTCCGGACACGGGGAGATGGACACGGCGGAGCTGGGCTATGATATCGTATGCGCGGCGGTGTCGGCGGTGACGCTGACGGCGGCGCTGGGACTGCGGGATGCGCTCGGCATCGACGGCTCGTATGAGTCGGAGAGCGGGCTTCTCACGGTGGATATCCATGGCCATGAGGACGCGCGGACGGAAGCGGTCATCGCGACGATGTTCCGCGGACTCGAAGAAATACGGAAACAATATCCGGACAGGATTCTCATCAAAGAACACGGGAGGTGAATTTCATGCTTCAGTTTGATCTCCAGTTATTCGCTCATAAGAAGGGCGTATCCAGCACGAAGAACGGCCGTGATTCGCATTCTCAGCGTCTGGGCACGAAGATGCACGACGGCCAGCTCGCCAAGTGCGGCAACATTCTGGTCCGCCAGAGAGGCACGCACCTGCATCCGGGCACGAACGTAGGCATCGGCAAGGATGACACGCTCTTCGCTCTGGTAGACGGCCGTGTGGCATTTGAACGTCTGGGCAGAGACAAGAGACAGGTCAGCGTATATCCTGTCGCTGAATAAGAGCAAAGAAAAAGGCACCCCGCGGGGTGTCTTTTTTCATTGTCAATTTTGATAGCGGCGTTTTGCCGGTATGCATGAGGCCGCCTGACAGGGAAAAAGAAATCTCGCGGCGGTCAGGAGTTTCACTGTACTGAGCATTGGATAAAATAAATAAACCGGAGGAGATGAAATCCATCTCTTCCGGGTTTTCTGCGAGAAAATTTCACTGCTGCGCCGGCTGCCAGACAACCTCGGAGCGGTCGCCGGAAGCGGGCTGCGCGGGAGCCTGCGGCGCGGCGGGGGAGGCAGGCTGTCCGGCGGGCGTCTTGCCCTGCGCGGCGAGCTTTGCTTTCTCTTCCGCTTCTTTCTTCGCTTTTTCCGCGGCGATATGCGCTTTCTCCGCGCGGGTGAGGAGCACCGGATATTTCGGCACGGGGCTCACGACGGCGTCGATCTCGAAGAGGCGGCCCCACGGGAAGTCCGCCGTAATGGTAGCCGGATCGAGGCCCATGTTTTTCTTCGCAAACTGCTGCAGCTCGGCGATCATTTCTTCCTTCACCGCGGGAGACACGGGCTTCGTGGGATCGTCGCCCAGCACTTCCTGGAGGCGGTAAAGATCTTTGCGGATATTCGCCTGATACGCCCAGTTGTCGAGGTACTGGATGGAGAGCATGTCTTTGTGATCCTGCTCGGTCATTTCCGGCGCGAGGACGGCCTGCGCGATGGAGAAGCCGATGGTGTTGCTGGCGGTGTTCCATCCGTTGTAGGCGGCGACGGAGTACAGCATGTCTTTCTCTTTGAGGAGTTTCATGAGGGTATTGTCCGCGCCGTTGGCAAAGTAGACGTCGAGGATGGCCACGGGCACGCCCCGGTCGTGAGCGGCGGCGACTTTGTCCATGAAGTCGGTGGTGCTTTCCTTGAGCATGCCGAAGTTGCTGAACTGGCCGGATTCGCCGGTGGAGGCGAGGGGCGTATTCACGGCGAGGAGGATGTCGGGCTGTTTATTGGTCATGACGCCGCCCACCGCCGCGACGTGCTGGGCGATGGTCTGGCCGATTTCCTGGCTCTCATAGCTCGGGACGGTGTCTTCCGCCCGTCCGAGGGGGTACAGCGCGGAGAAAGTGGGCTGCATGTGGTTCGAGTCCACGTGGTACCGCGTGATGAGGAGGAGCGCCAGCTGGTCCGCGCCGGGGAAGGAGCCGTAGATCTTGTCGGAGAGGCCTTTTGCATCGCCTTTCAGATAGCGCGCTTCGAGGGCGGACTGGGAATTTTTGCTGCTGTCGTCGAAGCCGAGGCAGAAATAGGTGAAGACGCCGTCTTTTGCGTCTTCGATGAGGCGCTTATTGATGATGGTGTTTTTCGTGCGCCGGTTGAACCAGTCCTGAAGGTATTCGGAAGGGACGGAGAGCTTCAATGAAAGAAGCTCCGCCGATTCGGACGGGGTGATGGTGCCGGCGTCCATCTTGTCCTGCAGCCCGGAGATGCGGTAGATGGAGGTGCCGTAGCTGGCGTAGTAATAGGGCTCCACGCCGCCGCTGGAGGCGTAGGGCGTGCGCATGATGGTGCCGAAAGCGTAGATGGGCACGTCCGGATAGGCCCGGTGCAGGGTGCGGATGCGGTTTTCCCGGTTCGTGAGGACGTCGAGCGATTCGTTATGTTTCCGCGAGTCCACGAGGCCGCCGTAGATGAGGGTGTCCGTGGAGAGGATCGCCGCGTCGGCGCGGCCCATGTTCTGCTGCAGCCAGTACCATACGCGGTCCGGCGCGCCCTGATAGTCCCGGCCGGAGAGCATGTAGGCCGGCGGGGTGATAACGGTGTAGCCCGCTTTTTCTGCGGTGTCGGCGGTATAGGCGAGGCTCACGGGGCGGTCGTCCTGCGGCACGAGCAGGATGGTCTTCGCCGCGGCGGTGAGGCCGGCGAGAGAAATCGCGCCGGTGACGGCGGCGGTGAGCAGCAGTTTATTCCATTTCAAGATGATACCTCCTGTCCTCTGTGGGACGTTAATCACGGGGGAACCGCAGTTTTCTGTGGAATCCGGGGTGAGGATGATAGAGCTGCCAGTGGAAAAGAATGGCGGCGCAGCGCAGGATGAGCACGATGGAAAAGCCGATCCACGATGCGGCCGCGGCGGAAAGGTGCTGCCAGGCGAGGCATACGGCGATGCCCCCGATGATGGAGGCGAGGGCGTATACGTCGGTGCGGAGCACGAGGGGCACGCGCTGGGCCATCATATCCCGGATGATTCCGCCGCCGATGGCGGTGATGAGGCCGAGCATGACGGGCATGACGTAGGCTTCTTCCGGATGGGCATAGAGGCTGGTGAGCGCGCCGGTGACGGTGAAAGCGGCAAGGCCGCACGTATCAGAGACGGCGTAGAGGAAGGTGATCCATTTCTTGCTGCGCCGGGAAATCGGTACAAATTCATAAAGCAGCGATACGGCGAGCGCCGTCGCGATGGAAAGGATGAGCCCGTCGGGGCTGCGCAGAGCGGACGGCGGCGTGAGGCCGGCAAGCACGTCGCGCAGCATGCCGCCACCGATGCCGGTCATGACGGCCAGTACGGTGACGCCGAAGACATCCATGCGCCGGGACAGTCCGGTCATCGCACCGGAAAATGCGAAGGCGATGGTGCCGAGCGTTTCAAAAATAAACCAGGTAATCGACATATTCTACTCTCTTTACAGGTCTGAATCTGTATTATTATAGCATGAGTAAGCGCAGGGTAAAGACGGCGCGCCGGAAAGCCCGGCCATTTTCTCAGGCCTGAGAAATGAAGAGGCACATGAATGTGAAGTGCGGAGAAAAGCGGCAATGAGACTGCACGCCCGGACTGATGAATCAAGAGAGGACGGAGGATGAGGGAGGAGAGAAATTTTTAAAAGTTGGACAAAAACAGTCCGAAAAAAGCAAAGCAGGGCATGTGGCGGGCGGCTGCCGGGAAATCCTTCGGAGGGGAAAGACAGCGGCTTTGATTTCTTTTATAATACCCTTATAGAAAGGAACCGATCATGACAGATACAGACTATATGAAGCTCGCTCTTCTCGAAGCGCAGCAGGCGGCCGCCGAAGGGGAGATCCCGATCGGCGCTGTCCTCGTGTGCCGCGGCGCGGTGCTTGCCGCCGCTCATAACCGGAGGGAGAATGACCACGACCCGACTGCCCATGCGGAGATCCTCGCCCTTCGCCGCGGAGCAGAGCGCCTCGGCCGCTGGCGTTTGACGGAATGTACCCTTTATGTTACCATAGAGCCATGTGCGATGTGCGCAGGGGCCATCATGAATGCCCGGATCGGCCGTCTCGTGTACGGCGCGGCGGATGTCCGCGCGGGGGGCGTGGATTCTTTCTTTCACATCTGTGAAGGGGCGGTGATGAATCATCGTCTGGCCGTTTGCTCCGGCATCCTTGCAGAAGAATGCAGCCGGCTGGTGGATGAGTTTTTCCTGACGCATCGTTGATTCGTGGAGACGTATCGAAGTGGTCATAACGAGGCTGACTCGAAATCAGTTGTACCGCGAGGTACCGTGGGTTCGAATCCCACCGTCTCCGCCACGCGAAAACCCCGACAAACACTGGCTTTTTCCGGTGTCTGCCGGGGCTTTTCTTTGTCTCAGAATCGTCTAATATGGGCTTCTTTCTACCCCAGTTTCTACCCCAATGGCCGTTTTTCTGCATCGAGCATTTTCTATTCTTTCCGGAGAATTTGACACGAGTTGACAATGGAGGAAACGGGCTGAGGAAAAATCTAATATACACGTTAGAAATATATCATCTTTTCTCGCCGGCGCGCCTGTTGCTTTCGATCATGTTGTCGATGGTGCGGGCGGGCAGAGCGGCCATACGGTCGGTGACATGCTGGTAGAGATTCTGTGTGATGACGGTGGAAGAATGGCGGAGCTGGCGGGACACGTACTTGATGTCCACATGCTCTTCCAGCAGCAGCGTGGCCGCCGTGTGGCGCAGGTCGTGGGCGCGGATGCGGGGCAGCGGGTCGTCGGCGTGGTCGGCATTGTACAGCGCCACCGCTTTCTGCACCGTCTGGTATACGTAGTAATTGGATCGCGGAGCGCCGATGTCGTCGCACAGGATGAATCCGAAATCATGGAACGCAGAGCGGAGCGACCATTTCTTCTGCGCATAGACCGCCCGGGCCTGTTCGATCACATGCGATACATACTCCGGCAGGATGATGAAATTGCAGGAAGATTCCGTCTTCACCTTGTCGAGGATCAGATACTTCCGCCCCTGCTTCCAGGTGAATTCATAGAGAGACGGGTCGATGCCATCCAGGCTGCGGCGGCAGATATTGTGGCGGATATAGAGCCGGCCGGTATCCCGCTCGAAGTCCTGCCAGCGCAGTCCGCACACCTCCGAATCGCGCAGGCCGCAGAGCATCTCCAGGGAAATGATGAGCCGTGCATACACATTCATGCTTTCCGTGAAGCGGAGCAGCGAGAGAGCCTTTTCCATATCCAGCGCCTGCGCCGGGGACGGCATGCTCTGCGGGACATCTGCGGCAAGGGCGGGATTCGCGGCGATGAAATGCCACTTCACGGCCTTATTGAGAGCCGCCCGCACGATGCGATGACACATGCGCACCGTCGTGTTGCTGAGGCCGCCGGCGAGAAGCGTATTGTACATCCGCGTCAGATGGAGCGGCGTCAGCCGGTCGATGCGCACATTCCCGATGTGAGGGAGCAGCCGCTTCACACAGTACTGGTAATTCTCATACGTTCCGAGAGAGCGCGCCGGCGGTTTCACGGAGACCTCCAGCCACTGAGAGAAAAATTCCCGCATCGTCGGAGCCGTATTGCGATCGAGGATAGGACGCCCCTCATCGCGCTCCTGCTCATATTTCCGCTCCAGCCGGAGCGCCTCCCGCCGGGAATACCCCGCGCGGATCCACTTCTTCTTCCACTCCTCGTTGCTGTTTTTGTACTTGATGACGACGTAATATACAGAGCCTTTTTGGCGATCATAAAAAATCAGCCTCCATTCGTGCTGAAAACGGGGCTGATATTGTATAATACATACGTAATCAGCCCATGGTAGGGATGTTTACATCGCAGGACCGGTATTTGCCGTACCGCCTGCACGGCCGTATCCATATTTGCCGTATGGATGCGGCCTTTTAATTTTGGTAAGATAGAAACGCACGGAGTGCCGGTATCTCTACGGGGACCGGTGCGGGAAAAGGTTTGCCCAGAGCGGCGGGCCTTTTCTTGTGAGAATTTATCTGGGGTATTTCAATACTTCCTTCCAATCCTTGGGGAAACCCATCCGCACGAGAATTTGATTCAGGATTCGGGAATCCAATTCTGAAGATAACAGCTCTATTTCATGAGACAGATCACGGATCATCTGTTGATAGTCCTTTTTCATAAGGAACAGGCCGAGAATAAATACCGCATCTACGATTTTGGCGTTGAAGAGGGCAGGATGCTCCATGTAGAAATAAGAAACCTTGGGAAGCTTACCGTTCGGCATGCGCGATACATGATCATACAGCCGCTCCTCATGCGCGCAGATATTCCTGAATTCGACAATCAGCCGGATCATGTTGCCGAAAAAGGACAAATGCGCAGTCGGTACAGGCGGGAGCCCTTTCAATTTGTATTCATGACGATACTCGTCCATTACGGCGTCGAATACTCTCTTCTGCTGCGCATCCTTCATAGCAAGATAGAAATGAGACGTTTCACCGAGCGTCATCTTTTTTATCAATACCCAGAGCGGCAGCTCCTTATGGACAGACAGATAGTGGGAAAAGGGAGTGATAGACCGACCGGGCCGTACAGGCTCCGTATTATTTTTTATATCAGCGGAAATGTGGGAAATCAGCTGTGTCGTCCTCTGAATATCATCCCTGAAATTATTGATGTTGAAATAGCTGAAATTTTCCGGATAATCCTCGGAAAATACATACGCAATTTTTGTTTTCACAGAAGTTTCCATGCGGAGGATGTATTTCAACAGAATGGACCGGAGATTCCGGTCAAAACTGTACAGCGCATACAAATCATCAAAAGATGTTCCGGCCTTGTACGTCTCTGTGGGAAAAGAAGAATCCAGAAAAATTTCTTTATATCCGTTGACGATATTATAATAATTTTCCCGCTTCAAAATCCGCATGGCCCGCGAACCGTTCACTTCCAGATTCCGGCTGCGAAGGATGCGGATCTGCTGACGAAATGTCTGAAAAGGTTTATCCATAGGAACCTCCAAAAAATAAAAGGGCTTGCCTCTCCGCAGATTGGCAAGCCCCCGTGAATCGCCCTCAGGCTCATCACTTTTTCGCTTACCAACATTATAGGCGGAACAGATTATTTTTGCAATACAGAACAGAAAAAGCCTTGGTACATTGCTGTATCAAGGCTTATCCGGTCCGGTTTGTGCAATACGCCCCGGTTCACTCTGAGCTCATGATACAGGAAAAATGGAGAAACGTCAATGCGAAATTCGTACGGAACCCGTGACACATCGTCACGCCTTCATGGGGACAATCCGTCCCCGGGTATGCCGACCGCCGGCACAGATGATAAAAACCGCGGAAACTATCACATCGCGCAGGGCGGGGTGATAAAAACGGGGAATTTTATCACATGGCAGTTGCCGTGGAATCCTCGGCAACTGAAACGCATGGAACGATGCCGGTCAGTTGTTCAATGAAATTTAACAGCTGGCAGCGGGTACTTGCTCACAGCTTGCTCACCACTTGCTCGCGTGCTCAAAATGTCAAAATCTGAATGCGAAAACCCATTTTAGGAGCCTGAAACGACCATTTTGCTGATTTCATCATCAAAAACAGAGAATTTGGCGCATCATCCCACGCCGTCAGTTGTCCGGGAAAACTGGACAACTGAAACGCATCCTGCCCATGCCGGCCAGTCATCAAACGATAATTGACACCTGGGCAGCGGGCCCGGGCCGATTGAACTGCCTATGCGGCAGCACACGGGAATGACGTGCTGATCTTTTCGCTGGAAATTTTCTAAACTGCCTGTACGGCAGCGGGCCGCGCCGTTTGTCTACACATCTGGGAAGAAAATCCAGCAATTATGCGGGAAAGTCCAACATTCCCCCGACATTCTCCAACATTCGCCGCGCGGCGCGAATTAAGGACACGCGGGGCCCGATAAAACCGGCATTTTCCCATTGGCGGCCGACATCGATGTCGGTCACAAACCGGGTAGCCGGCAACTGTTGCATTTTTTGCAACAACCACTCCGGCATACCTCCATCCGGTAAAGGTAAGGCAGAAATACCTTTAAATTTACGGGAAAAATAAAGGGATTCAGCAGGCGGCGGAGGCGCGGGACTTCAGGAGCTCCATGCCCGGAGGGAGGCCGGCGGCGCGGGCGAGGTGGTCCAGAGAGCAGTCCGGGTGTTCCCGCAGTATTTCGTCCGGCAAAAGCAGCTCCACGGCGAAAGTGTTCGCCTGCCGCTCGTACACCGCCGGAGAAAAGAGCGTGTGCGCGCGGAGGTAGGGGAGCGAGATGCCCTGATGGAGAACGGCGTGGCCGAGCTCGTGGGCGCAGGTGAAACGCTGCTCCGCTTCGGGGAGCGCCGCGTTGATATGAATGAACCGGATCCTGCGGTAAGTGGTGCAGCAGCCCCACGTGCCGCCGAGGTCGCTGTAGAGAACGTGGATGCCCAGAGCGTCGGCGATGGCGAAAGGATTATTCGTGCGGCAGCGCCGGATGAGGATAGAAATGAGAAATACCTTTATTTCAAGGGGTCAAAATAAAGGTATTTTCCGGAAACCTTTATCCGATAAAGGTTTCTGTGGTAATCATCCTTTCGACCTGGGACAAACTGTCACGGTTTGCGGGCCCGCACTGCTTGGGCGCGTGGGAGCGGTCAAAGGATGACGGAGTAGAGGACGACTTTGCCGAAGAGGCGGAGGTCGTCGGGGGTGTCGTAGGAGATGGGGATGGGGAGGTAGCTCGGGTCATTGCTGTCCGGGGTGAGGATGATCTGGCGCTTTTCCGGGAGGTCGTAGTAGCGCTTGATGGTATAGCCATCGCCGTCGTGGCGGGCGATGACGATATCCCCATTGCGGATGTCCGCGCGGTCCACGCCGGTCATAACGGCGATGGTGGCGCCGTTGTCGATGATGCGGTTCATGGATTCGCCGTTCACGTGCATGAAGACCACGTTCGGATCGCGGGCATACTTGCCCATGATAATATCCGGCACGGAAATCTTCGGCAGGCTGCGGATGGCCTCGCAGTCTTCGAGTTGGCCGGCGGAGATGCCCACCGGGATATGCGTATAGGAAAAGGACAGGAGCGGCGCAGGCATGTCCAGATGTGTTGTCGCGGACTTCTTTTCTCTTCCTAAGAGTACATTCATATCAACATTGAAGAAATCGGCAAAAATTTCTAGTGTTTCAAAATTCGGTTCTCTATTTCCATTTTCATACATGCTGATAGCGCTTATTTTTAATCCTGTTAATCGCGCCAACTCGGCTTGTGTTAGCCCTTTTTCTTTTCGTAAGTGTTTTAATACGGAGCCAAATGGCATAGTACTCACTCCATTCTCTTTCACGTTTCGTGTCAATTTCAATATATCACGAAACGTGAAGAGATACAACAAGAAAATTTCACAATTCGTGTTGACTGGAATTTCAGTACATGCTATAATCCAGACATACACGAAATGTGAAATTCCAAAAAGGAGGTGATAGGATGAATCCTGAAAAAATCGCAAGAAAGCTGGTTGAATTACGTGAGAATAAAACTATCAAAGAAGTGGCTGATGCCAATGGAATCAGCGTTTCCGCGCTTTCTATGTATGAAGCGGCTAAAAGAATCCCGCGCGATGAAATCAAGGTAAGACTTGCGGATTATTATGGGGTATATGTGTCTTCTCTTTTTTTTGAATAAAAAAAGTACACAATATGTGTATATCGGAGGCGCGCAAAGGGGAAGGCATCCCCATTACCCGGCGCGCCCGCCTGCCTGAAAGGGGGTGTGTCGTTTGGATGAAAAGGCGCTCGAGCAAATCAAACAGCTTCTTATGAAGGATCAGCTGGATATCCTGTGGGATATGGTCTTCGGGATGCAAAAGGTAATCGATGCGTATGGCCTGATCTGGGCTCTTTGGGAAAAGAAAATGCACGAATTCCAGACGGAATCCGTGCAGGAGATACAGAGCATCAGTATACACAGGAGGCAAGAAAGCGCTGTCCGAAGGAGGTAAGTGTTCCTACCATCGGGACTATGGCATTTTCTGAATCCGGAGATGATTTTGTACTGTGCCTGTTTTCCATGATTAAATGAAGGTTTTTGAGGAAAGCCATGTCTTTTTGGTAAATGTCCAAGCTGGAAAATTCACGTTCAGGGTTAATTGTAATGAGTCCCTGACGGTAGAGGTTATCGACGATGGTTTCTACTTCTGAAACGGACAAATACGGAAGCACATCGTCCAGATTTATCAAGTGATTATACAGTGAAATCCCTTCTTTCCTGCGATTCAGTGGAAAGGGAAGGGGATGTATATCAGGGAGTCCGGAGTGTTTCTTTTGAAATCTTGCCTCATAGACCGGAATGGCATGGGGCTTTCTAAAGACGGAGGAGGTGAGAGCCGTTGCGTCAGATGGACTCAGGTTTTTTATCACGTTCACAAATGCAGGATGTACGGCCGTATCCATGGTTGAATTCATGGAAGTGGCAAGCAGATGGATAAACATGTCGTGCAGCACATCGTAGTCCGCGTAGATGAACATGTCCTGCATCAGTGGGATGGCAATATAAGGTGGTGCCGGATGGAGTTGTTCCTGTGGGATTTCGTTCAGTTTATCCCTCAATTTTTTTCGGGTTTTCTCGATACAATGGGGAGCATATTCTTTTGTGATAAGGAGAGGGAACGAACCGATGGTCAAGATGGATTCTCCCATACGATCCAGTGCGGCCAATGTATTGGGAATGACTTTGCTTACTGAATCAATCGTATCTGCGAGGTTGGTATCTATGCTTATGCGCAGATTGCTGTTTTCGGAATTGTCGTTATCAGACATAGAATCACGTCCTTTCTATTCAGATTATAGCAGGAAGGATGAGTGGAGGAGGTGAGAAGAGGTGGAAAAAATCCGCAGATGGTGGCGGCTCATCAGAATGGATTCAAGATGGAAAACAACCGCTGATTTTACGGAGGAGGCAGAACTCACGATCAAAGCCGCCATCGGAATCACGGTCCTGAATGCGTGTTTCACTCTGTGCAATTTGTGGATGCGGTTAAACCGATAACACGCTGTAGAGGAAGGAGGCAGGCCAAGAAGAAATGCGAGCTTCGCGTATAGCGCAGAGGTGGAGGAAGAGTTGTCGGAATGCTTTGACACACGAAGCGATTCTTTCGCAATATCCACGGATTTTTCGGTCAAGGCGAAAAGTCGGTCTTCTTTATGGAGTCGATACAGAAAGTCCTGGCCGTCTTCGGTTAGGAAGAATTTGTCGTCGGGAAGGAAGCGCCCGCCACGGCTGCGGAAGTCATTCGGATTTTTCAACCGGAAGTAGTTGGGCGATGGCATGACGTATTGGGAAGCGGCAATGAAGGAAAGCTCGCTGTCCTTGATAGATGGGAGGGCAGACTTGATGTCCGCGTAGGTATTTTTGTCGCCAGCAATGAGGCGGACGATTTGTTCATATTGTTGCAGGGTCATGAGTATCACGTCCTTTCTGCATCAAGTATAGCAGGGGGGACTTAACGGTAGCAGAAGAAAGGCGAAGGGAAGAAGGATGTGATGGGAAATGAGATGGCGGAGAAAAATTCTCACGGACTGGGGGATGGCAGAGTGGATTTGGTGGGGAGCGGCAGTAGGTCTGGCGCTCGTTGCTTATATCCACCCATAGAAGAGTAAGGGGGGGGAAAAAAAAACAAGAAAGGAGGAAGGAGAGAAGAGATGGATAAGGCAGAAAGAAAAAATCCCGCTCCGCGAGGGGGCGGGATTGAAGCGGCAAGACTTGTCGCGCTGATTCGTACGAGGTCAGCCGCAGGAACCGGCACGGAAGAAGATCCATGCCGGATGGTCGAGCGGTACTGGACGATGGAGGGAAAGCTTCTGTGGGAGCGGACGATCACGAAGATTGATTCTGGAAAATTGATTCTGAGTGAAGTCAATGGCTTTTTCCACCTGTTTCTCCATGACAATGTAACTCATCATGGCTTCAACGAATGCCTTCAGGCTTTCGAAATTCTGATCGGGATGTTTGGCGACAAGATGCGTAAAGTCGTTTCCGATCCAGGTGCTGGCGACGGCAAGCGGGCGGATGTGCCGGTCTTCGATTCTCTTGATGGTCTTCATCAGAGGCTCTGATTCGATGGCAGCAGAATCGTCCGGGAACTGTTTAGACACAAACTGCTTAATGAGTGATTCAAGAGCTTTTCTGATTCCCATGCCGGCCAATTCTTCAAGGTTGAGTGATTCTGCGAAAAGCGACTGTCTGTATATCTTAGCGAAGCGAGGATATTCTTTTTCGATAATTTCATCGAGAGCGGAGATTTTTCGAGGGGGATAAATTCGATAGTCATGGAGTGTATTGAATTCGAGATAGAAAGGGTGGTGACACTCTGGGCACAGCAGTATTTGAGAGCAGCAGCCATTGTTATATTTGCCATTCCATTCATAGGATGCGCATTCGATGAAACGGGCTGCCGTACCGCAACATGGGTACTTGCTCGGAATGGAAAGAGAAGTTTGGGAACCATTTTTGAATTTATACCTGATTTCATAAGGCATATGATCACGTCCTTTCTGTATTCAGTATACGGCGGAGAGGGTGATGAAAGGAAGTGAGGGAGATGAATGAAGCGGTAAAGAAAGAGTTGGTGAAACTGTGCGAGCCGGTAGCCGCGTTCATGCAAAAAACTGCACGCCCCACGATGCGGTGATCGTGACGGACGTGCAGGTGCGAATGGTATCGGATGAATTTTCCGTACCGGTCAGCGAATGCGGTCGTAGGGGAGCGGCGTCAGGTACTGATGGACAAAGCGGCCTTTGGACGGAGCAGCAAGGAACTGGCGGAACAGTTCTTCGCTCGCACGATACTGATAGACTGCGCCACTGTGGAACCGAACATAAATGAGGCCGTTCTCGTATCCGATGGAGGACACATTGGATGATTGAACAGGAATCATATTCATGAGTATCACCTCCTTTCTGTAATCAGTATAGCAGGGAGGAGGACGGGCAGAAGGAGGATTAGCCATGAACGAAGGCGAAACAGCCGTTGAAAAGAAGCTGGACCGGATGATCGGGCTGATGGAAGAGATCGCCTCGAGGGGCGACGGGGACCGGCTTATGAGCATCCTGGAAGTGGGGGAGCGTCTGGGAACGAGAAATCCCAGCGTGATGAAGATGATCCGCATGGGCATGCTCCCGGCGATTCGATTCCGGACAGTGACGAGGGTGCGGAAAGTGGCCTTCGAGCGTTTTTTGGAAGAATGGGACGGGAAAGACATCCTGTCCGAAGCGGACACCCGCATGGCGAGAGAGGAGGCAGGCGCATGAGAAAAGAGCTGGTGGCCACGGCGGCCGCGGTGCTTGCCGCATCGGCAGTGTGCGCATGGGAACTGCGGCAGGAAGCCCCGGCGCCCATGGTGACGTATGTGGCGGAGGTACAGCCGGGAGACACGGTGTGGGATCTCGCAGAGGAGCTGGCGCGGCCGGAATCGGCGCGTTCCTCCTGCGCGATATGGCGGAGAGAACGGTCACGATCAACGGAGAGCCCGTCGTGGTCCCGGAAGACGTTAAGACGGTAAGTTTGTTACTTCCGATAATTTAATGTTATCGGAAGTAAAATGAAAAATCAAGGGATTTCTGCTTCCGGAAAACGGCAAAATAAAAGCAGGATATTTCCTGCTTTTTTATACGATCAATTCTGGTGACGGAACGCATACAGTTTTTCTGTCACGCGACTGACTTCGTAGTCGAGCTTTTCCGTGTCGATGGTGAGTAGCTCCTTGTGGCGCATGAGAAGCTGGCCGTTGACCATGACGGTGTCCACATCCATGGAATTGCCTGCATAAACGGCCAGTGAGATGCTGTTGAAGCGCGGCTTCCAGTGCCAGCCGCTCCGGTCGACGAGAATAAGGTCCGCCAGATACCCTTCTTTCAGCTCTCCCAGATCATCATAGCCGAGGCACGTCGCCCCGTCCCGGGTCGCCATCTGGAGCGCTTCCTCTGCTTTGACAGCGAAAGGATCGAGCGTAGCCGCCTTGTGGATGAGCGCGGCCAGACGCATTTCAGCGAACATGTCCAGTTTGTTGTTGCTGGACGCGCCGTCCGTACCGAGCCCCACCGTGATGCCGGCCTGGCGCATTTTCGGGACCGGCGCAATGCCGGAGGCCAGCTTCAGGTTGCTGCCCGGATTGTGTGCCACCCGCACGTGCTTCCGGGCCATGATCTCGATGTCCTCATCTGTGACATGAACGCAGTGTGCCGCCAGCGTCGGGCAGTCGAAGAGGCCGATCTGGTCCATGAGCGCGATGGGTGTGACGCCGAATTTTTCCCGGCAGGTCTCCACCTCCCCTTTTGTCTCCGACAGGTGGATGTGGATCGGAATGCCGTATTTCTCTGCCGTGTCCCGGACTTTTTTCAGATAGTCCGGCGGGCAGGTGTACGGCGCGTGCGGGCCGAGCATGACGCGGATGCGGCCGCCGCAGGCCCCGTTCCATTTCCGATACAGTTCCACGTTCTCTTCCAGCGATTTCTGGCCGTTCGGCGTGACGCCGGCAAGGCCCCGGGCGATATTTCCGCGGATGCCCGCCGCTTCTGCTGCCTGCGCGCAGGAATCCATGAACATGTACATATCGCAGAAGGCCGTCGTGCCGCCGCGGATCATTTCCGCGAAGGCCAGCATGCTGCCCCAGTAGACAATATCATCGTCCAGATGGGCTTCCGCAGGCCAGATCATGTTCTGGAGCCAGTCCATGAGCGCCAGATCGTCCGCATAGCTGCGGAACAGCGTCATGGCCACATGAGTATGCGTATTGACCAGTCCGGGAAGCGCCAGCATCCCTTCCCCATCGATGATCTGGTCACAGCCGGCGGCATCGGCATCCGACGGAAACGATGCGATCCGGGCCCCATCGATGAGAATATTTTTGCCTTCATCGACCTGGCCATCCTGGTAAACAGCCACATTTTTGATCAGTGTCTTCATGGTGCGCCTCTTATTCCTGATTCAGATAATCCTGCTGTTCCTGCGTGAGCACATCGATTTCGTACCCCATGGAGTGCAGTTTGATTTCCGCGATGCGGCGGTCCAGTTCGCGGGGCAGCAGGTACAGATGCGGCTTGAGTTCTCCCGCATGCTGGCAGAGATAGGAAGCCGCCAGCGCCTGCATGGCGAAGGACAGGTCCATGATTTCCGCCGGATGCCCGTCGCCCGCCGCGAGATTGACCAGACGGCCTTCCGCCATGAGGTAGACGGTCTTTCCGTTCGGCAATACATAGCCCTCGATGTTTTTCCGCGCTTCGTAGTGGGACTTGCAGATGCGGTCCAGATCTTTCTTGCTGACTTCCACATCGAAATGTCCCGCGTTCGCGCAGATAGCCCCGTTTTTCATCTTCAGGAAATGCTTTTCCACGATGACGTTGATGTCGCCTGTGACGGTGAGGAAGATGTCGCCCAGCGGTGCGGCTTTTTCCATGGGCATCACGTCGAATCCGTCGAACACGGCTTCCACAGCCTTGATCGGATCGACTTCCGTGACGATGACGTGCGCGCCGAGTCCTTTGGCCCGCATGGCGCAGCCTTTGCCGCACCAGCCGTAGCCGGCAATGACGACGGTCTTTCCAGTCACGGTGAGGTTGGTGCTGCGGATGATGCCGTCCCAGGCGGACTGGCCGGTGCCGTAGCGGTTATCGAACAGATATTTGCAGTAGGAATCATTGACAGCGATCATCGGGAAAGCCAAACGGCCGTTCCGCTCCAGATTCTTCAGACGCTGGATGCCGGTGGTCGTTTCCTCAGAACCGCCGATGAGGCGTTCTTTCGCATCCGTTCTGGTGGTGTGCAGGAGATTCACCAGATCGCCGCCGTCGTCGATGATGATGTGCGGCTTATGATCCAGCGCTTTGTTCAGGAACATGGCGTATTCTTCATCGGTGCAGCCATGCCAGGCGTAGACCGTCACGCCCTGGCTCACTAGACCGGCGGCGATGGGATCCTGGGTGGAGAGCGGATTGCTGCCGGTGACAATCACATCCGCGCCGGCGGCTTTCAGCGTCAGCGCCAGGTAAGCGGTCTTGGCTTCCAGATGGATGGACATCACGATGGTCTTTCCCTTGAATACCTGATCCCGGATGAAATCTCCGCGGAGCGCATTCAGGGCGGGCATGAAGTTTTCCACCCAGTGGATGCGCTGCATTCCTTCCTCAGCGAGAGATATATCACGAATCATGGAATCACTCATTGGACAGGCTCCTTTCATATTGAGAAATACTGTTGGCAAAGGGCGGAGTGAGCACTCCCCTTTCCGTAATGATGCCGCGGATGAGTGCCGACGGCGTCACATCAAAGGCCGGATTGTAGACCGGTACGCGGCGCGGAGCCGTGTAGACGCCGCCGAAGCGGCGCACCTCGTCGGCGGCCCGCTCTTCGATGACGATGTCCTTTCCGCTTTGGATGGTGAAATCAAAGGTCGAGAACGGCGCGGCGATATAAAAAGGAATGTGGTGATAGGCGGCCAGTACAGCAAGGCTGTACGTGCCGATTTTATTGGCGGTATCCCCGTTGGCGGCGATGCGGTCGGCTCCGACGATGACTGCATCGATCCGGCGGTCCCGCATGACAGCGGCGGACATGGTATCGGCGATGAGACAGCACGGGATGCCGTCTTCCATCAGTTCCGTGGCGGTGAGGCGGGCTCCCTGCAGGAGCGGACGGGTCTCGTCGGCGTAGACGCAGCAGATCTGCCCCCTTTCCGCCAGCGTGACGAAGACGCCGAAGGCGGTGCCGATGCCGGCCGTCGCCAGCGCGCCCGTATTGCAGTGCGTCAGGAGGTTGAGTCCGGTCCGGCCTGCAAACAGCGCGGCCCCGTTCTCCCCGATGCGGCGGCAGGTCTCCCGGTCTTCCGCCTCGATGGCCTGCGCCCGGGCCAGCAGGTTTTCTTCGGCCGTATCAGGAGCCGAAGCTGCAAATACGTCTTTCATCTGCCGGACAGCCCAGGACAGGTTGACGGCGGTGGGACGGGCCTGATCGATATAGGTGCAGGCGTCATGGAACCGGGAGGAAATGGCCGCCCAGTCCCCTCCTCCTTTCTGCGCCTCCCGGAGCGCCAGGACGCAGGCATAGGCCGCGGCAACGCCGATCGCCGGCGCGCCCCGTACGGCCAGGATGCGGATTGCATCGGCGACCTGATGGGACTCCGTGCAGTCCCGGTAGACGAGCTGTTCCGGCAGGAGCGTCTGATCCAGCAGACGGAGCGCCTTCCCTGTCCAGGTCAGGGAACGGAGCGTGTCTTTCATAAGTGAAATCCTCCGAAATCCGCGGCGGCATGCCGGCAGGCGCAGTCCGTATCCGGATCATAGCTGCCGGACAGGATCGTGATGATCCGTCGGAAGCTGTCGATGTTCTGATTCATGCAGTCCACCACTTCCTTATGCGTCAGGGCAGTCGGAGAAATGCCTGCGGCAAAGTTCGTCACCATGGAAATCGTCGCGTAGCAGATTTCCGCTTCCCGGGCGAGCTGGCATTCCGGCGCATTGGTCATGCCTACCACGTCAGCGCCCCACAGGCGGAACGCTTTGATTTCAGCAGGCGTTTCGAAACGCGGCCCTTCCGTGCAGATGTAGGTGCCGTGCGGATGGATGACGATGCCGGCTTCCTGGCCGGCCTTCAGCACAGCGCTGCGGAGCGTTTCGCAGTATGGATGGGTCATGTCCAGATGAGCCACGCCGTACCGCTCTCCGTCGAAGAACGTGCCGATGCGGGATTTCGTCATGTCGATGAACTGATCCACCAGCACGAGGTCGCCCGGCTTGTAATCCGGATTGAGCGATCCGACGGCCGTGGTGGAAACGACGGCCGTCACGCCGAGCAGCTTCAGCGCGTAAATGTTGGCGCGGTAGTTGATCTTATGCGGCGGGATGGTATGATGCACCCCGTGCCGGGCCAGGAAAATGATTTCTCGATCCCAGAAAAATCCAGATTCGTAACTGGCGGTCCCATAGGGGGTCTCGATGGTGTGGGACGTCACATTCTGCAGGATTCCCGGGTCGTAGACACCGGTTCCGCCGATGAATGCCAAGCGGCTCATGTTACTGGACTCCTTTCTTTTCTTCTTCGAACCATTTCTTCAATACTTCCCTGCGGATCGTATAGGTCTTTCCGCAGTAATGACAGACGATCTCAATGGACGGTTCTTTCAGGAGATCTTCCTGCTCTGCGGGAGGAAGCGTCGTCAGTGTCGACCGGATCCGCTCTTCCGAGCAGGTGCAGCGGAAGGTCAGCGGCGCTTCTTCCAGCAGGTCGAAGCCGCCCTGTGCGAGCAGGCTTTCCAGAGAGTCGGGAGCCCCTGCTTCCGCTGTCAGATCCCAGCGGGATACATCCCGGAAATAGTCGGCAAATTTCCCGATGTCGCCCTGCGGCATGAGCTGCGCCAGGAAACCGGCGGAACGGGTCACCTGTCCGGATGCATCCATCCGGAGTGCCAGAGAGACGGCAGACAGCGTCTGCTCCGACGTATTGAGGTATTCCGTCAGCCCCGCGGAGATTTCGCCGCGGCTGAGATTGACCGTGCTGGTATACGGCATCTTGAGCAGGGAATACCGGGTCACGAACAGCTGGCCGTGTTCGCTGGACAGGGCCGCTTCATTCTCCGGGGTGCAGTCCAGGCCGGCTCCGGCTTCCGGATGGTCGAGATAGCCCCGCACAAAATGACCGTCATAGGCGTCCACATGGATATTGCCCAGCGGGCTTCCGGTGACCCATTTGAAGGATACCCCTTCATGATTTTTGAAATCATTGGCCAGGATGGCGGCGCCGGTCATGGCTTTGGACAGGATGGATGCGGAGAGGCGCGGCAGATGGTGAATGGCTTCCGCTTCTGCGGCCGCGCCGGATGTATCGGCGACGGTGAGCCGGATGCCGTCGCGGCTCAGATAATGCTGGATGCGGTTGGTCTGCAAGGGAATCTCCTTTCTCTCGGTGATAAGGAAGGCCCACATGCGTCTGTGGGCCTATGTATAAAAATCAGCAGCGAAGCGCTTCTATGGCCGCTTTCCGGTCGGATTTCCCGAAGACCGAGGAGCCTGCCACAAGGATATCGGCGCCAGCCTCTTTCAATGCGTGCACATTATCGGAGGAAACGCCGCCATCGACTTCGATCTGAAGGTCCGGGCGGCCAGTCTCTTCGGCCATCCGGCGGAACTTCCGGATCTTATCGAGGGCATAGGCAATGAATTTCTGGCCCCCGAAGCCCGGATTGACGGACATGATCAGCACGAAATCGAGGATCGGGAGCAGTTCTTCCGCCATCGCCAGCGGCGTACCGGGATTCAATGCCAGCCCCGCCTGGATGCCCCGATCTCGGATGTCATGGATGAGCCGGTCGTGATGCACGGCCGCTTCGGCGTGGAAGGAAATCATCTGCACGCCGGCCGCTTCCAGCGCGTCGAAATAGGATTCCGGCCGGCAGGTCATGAGATGGGCGTCAAAAGGAAGTTTCGTGCGGGGACGGAGCGCCTTGATGACCGGTGCTCCGAAGGTCAGGTTCGGGACGAACTGCCCGTCCATGACGTCCAGATGGAGCAGATCGGCGCCGCCCTGCTCCACATCCTGCACCTCTTCGGCCAGACGGGAAAAATCGGCGGACAATAGCGAAGGAGCGATGAGCATGATGACCTCCTGTAGGGTTAATACTTGACTTTATTATCTTTCAGTTCCTGCAGCGCCTGGCAGTAAGACTGGTAACGGGACGACAGGATATCTCCTCTTTCCACCGCTTCCCGCACGGCACAGTCCGGTTCCTTCTGATGCATGCAGTCGGAAAAACGGCAATGACCGAGATACGGCCGGAAGTCGCGGAACAGGTACCCCACGTTTTCCGGCGGAATATCATCCAGCGTGAGGGAAGTATAGCCCGGCGTGTCCATCAGGAAGGACTGCTCGCCGAAAGGGATGAGTTCTGCGTGCCGGGTCGTATTTTTTCCCCTGCCGGTTTTCGCGCTGACGCTTCCCGCGGTGAAGACGTCCCGGCCGAGGAAATGGTTCAGAAGAGAGCTCTTTCCTACGCCGGAGGGACCGGAAAATGCGATGATGTGACCGCGGAGCGCCTTGGCCAGCTCTTCCAGTCCGGCACCGCTGCGGGTCGATGTGCAGATGGCCGGGAACCCCGTTTTTTCATACATCCTGCGCAGCGTCTCCGCTTTGTCCGGTGCGAGATCGGCCTTATTGAAACAGAGCAGGATCTCGATGCCTGCGTCCTCCGCCAGCAGGATCATTTTATCGAGCGTATACAAATGAACGTCCGGCGTCTTCACGGCCGATGTCAGGACGATCCGGTCGATATTGACCGCGGCGGGCCGGCGAAGCGCCGTCCTGCGGGGATGGACTTTTGTGATGACGGCTTCGGTAGAGGCTTCCGGCAGTTCGTAGTCGACCAGATCGCCTACGAGCACGTCCGTCGTGCGTTTCAGACGGCCCCGGGAGCGGCACAGATGGAGCCGGCCTTCGTCTCCCCAGATGGAGAAATAGCCGTTCTGGTTCTTGATGATCCGCCCCTGCATCAGAGTTCCCTGTCCTGGATCACGGAGTTGTCGACCAGTACCTGTACGCGGACCTTTCCTTTGCCGGACACTTCTCTAGAGATGACGGCACCGGGTTCCGCTTCACTGCTGTATACGGTATGACGGCCCTCATCATCGGTCACGATGATCTCCACGTGGCGGGCTTTCCCTTCCTTTGGGATGGAGATATTGACGGATCCCCGCTTCTCTCCGGCTCCGGCAGCGGTTTCCGCCGCACTGCCGCGGGTGACCACCAGATCGACCCGGCCGCCCGGTGCGGCGCTTCCGGCCTGCGGCGTTTGGGAGACGACCAGATTGGCCGGATCATCCGCTTTCAGGGACTGGTCCTGCGAAGTGACGGTGCCTACCGTCAGCTGAGCGGCCGTCAGCGCATTCCGCGCATCGGCGAGCGTCATATTCACCACGTTCGGCACGACAGCCTGTTTTTCATTGATCTGGATATTGACGACGGTCCCCTTTTCCGCACTGGAGCCGGGAGCCGGCGTCTGGGAAATGACGACGTCCGACGGCATGGAGCTGTCATTGGCCCGCTCCACGGCGCCGAGTTTTAGATGCAGCCGGGACAGCTGTTCCTGGGCCTGCGCCAGTGTCATGCCCTTCAGGTCGGGGATTTCCATGACGACGCCGCCCTTGCTGACCGTCAGATGGATGATGCGCTGTTCCTTCACGTCCATGCCGGCTTCCGGCGTCTGGGAAATGACCTGCCCGGCGGGGACTTTGTCGCTGGCAATCTCATCGATGGAGACGCGGAGATTTTCCGATTTCAGGAGGGTCTCGGCCGCTGCAGCCGGCTTCCCCACCACGTCCGGCACGGTGATGTTCTTGGAGCTCCAGAAATTGCCGAAGCTGAAGAAGGCCCAGATGAAAGCGCCGAGAAACAGAAGAATCATGGCAATCCAGATGTATTTTTGCGGCAAGTGGGTGATCACATAAGCCAGATAGCGTTCACGGGCCTTGATGGTCGGTTCCGGTTTCTTCACACGGGGGGCGGCAGGCTTTGCCACTGCCGCGAAATCCGGATGCGCCGGCTTGTAGATGGAGGTCGTGAAGCCCTGCGCGATTTTCAGTTCGGAAATAAAATCGGAGACTGTGTCGTACCGTTTTTCCGGGTCACGCTGCAGCGCGGTCAGGAGGCATTCCTCCAGCATGGGAGAAATCGCCGGATTGAACTTGGTCGGCCGCGGGATATCGTTCTGGATGTGTTTCAGTGCGATGCTCACCGCCGTATCCCCGTCGAAAGGCAGATGATGGGTGAGCATTTCATACAGGACGATGCCCAGCGAGTAGATATCGGTCTTTTCCGTGACCTGATCCCCCGCCGCCTGTTCTGGCGACAGGTAATGGACCGAGCCCAAGATGGATTCCCGGTTCATGATGGTCGAGGAATTGATGACGCGGGCGATGCCGAAGTCCGTTACTTTCACCTTGCCGGATTCGGTCAGCAGGATGTTGTGCGGCTTGATGTCGCAATGCACGATGCCGTTCCGGTGCGCCTCTTCCAGTGCGCTTCCGATTTCGATGGCGATCTTGACGGCCGTATCGATGGGAATATTGGGATGGGACTGGATGTACTGTTTCAGAGTGGTCCCTTCCACATACTCCATGATGATATAGTAGACGCCCTGGTCGCACCCCACATCGTAGATGCCCACGATGTTCGGATGGCTCAGCTTGCCGGCAGACTGCGCCTCATGGCGGAACCGGACCACGAAATCGTTGTCTTCTGCAAAATTGCTGTGAAGGATTTTCACTGCCACCACACGGTCGAGCAGGATATCTTTGGCCATATAGACATCGGCCATGCCGCCGGACCCGATCTTTTTGACGATCTGATAGCGGTTATCGAGTAATTTTCCAGTCATGGTTCAGCTCCCTTATGTCGCATCAGGGGTAAATTGGATGAATATGGCAGAGATGTTATCCGTCGCGCCGGCGTCATATACTTCGCACAGAAGCTTCTCCGCACACTCTTTCAGCGCATCCTCCGTGTCGCCGCAGTCCCGGAGCGCAGTCTCGAGTACAGCGTCGTCCACCAGCGTGAGACCGTCCGAGCAGATCAGGATCATCAGTGGCTCGGTGAGCGGAACGGTGCCGGTGTCTACTTCCAGGGCAGGCCGGATGCCGACCGCGCGGGTGATCTCGTTTTTCCGAGGATGGCCCCGCATTTCCTCCCGGGTGATCTTCCCTTCTTCGACGAGGGACATCACGAAGGAATGGTCTTTCGTTACCTGCGAGAAGTCGTCTCTTTTCAGAATGTACAGACGGCTGTCTCCCACATGGGCCCAGTACAGATTGCCGCCGTGCACCGCGGCGACGATGAGGGTCGTTCCCATATCCTGAAATTCATCTGCCGTCAGCTTTCGGTGCAGGATGGCGCGGTTCGCACAGAGGACGGCCTCGCGGAGCGTCTGCTCTGAATAACGGTCTTCTGTGAGCGTGCTGAAAAATGTTTTCACCGCTTCCACTGCGGAAGTGCTGGCGATCTGCCCGCCCGCATAGCCGCCCATGCCGTCTGCCAGAATAAAAAACGGTTTCTCGCCGATGAAGATGCAGTCTTCATTGACGCGGCGCACCAGTCCGGCTTCTGAAATTCCGTAACTCCTGATCATACCTCGTCACCTTTGCGGCAGGCCGCCTGCCGCCGCGGAACCATTTTTCCGCCCATTGATTTTATGCGTTCTTATTATACTACAGACGGCATGGAAAAGAGAACTTCCCCGCGCGGAGGCATAAAAAGAAGACCCCGCAGGGAGGGTCTCTTTCTGTCATTTTGAGGGGTCGTCCAGATACCGGCGCTTCAGCTGGCCGCAGGCCGCCTGAATCTCGTCCCCCATCTGCCGGCGCACGGTCACGCTCTTTCCATGCTTCTCCAGGATCTTGCAGAAACGGTCCGTCTGCTGCCGGCTCGGCGGATACAACTGGATGTGCTCCGTCCCGTTGATGGGAATCAAATTGAAATGGCAGGCCATGTTTCCCACGAGACGGCACAGTTCTTCCGCATGCTCCGTCCCGGCGTTGATGCCGTCGATCAGGATGTACTCGAAAGTGACGCGCCGGCCGGTGACGCGGAAATATTGCCTGGCCGCGTCGATGAGCGTCCCGATGGGATAGCGGCGGCTTGCCGGCAGGATGCGGTTCCGGATCTCGTCGTTCGGCGCGTGGAGAGAGATGGCCAGCGTGATCGGCAGGCCTTCATCCGCCAGCCGGTAAATGGCCGGTACGATGCCGCAGGTGGAGAGCGTCATGCTCCGGTACGACAGGTTGAGGCAGTCCGGATTGTGACACAGGCGGAGAAAGGCCAGTACGTTGTCATAATTCTGGAGCGGTTCGCCGCTGCCCATGAGGACGATGGAATGGACCGGGATGTCATACAGTTCCCGGAACGCATAGATCTGCGCCAGCATTTCGCCGGGAAGCAGATTGCGCTTCATCCCCTGCCGGGTGGATGCGCAGAAGATGCAGCCCATGGCGCAGCCCACCTGCGTGGAGACGCAGATGGAATTGCCGTAGTCGTGGTGCATGCAGACAGTCTCGATCAGGGAACCGTCGGACAGCCGAAGGAGCAGCTTCGTCGTATCGCCGTCGCCGGACCGCTGCCGGCGGATGACTTCCGGCCGGTCCATCTGCGCATGTTCCTCAAGCCAGGACCGCATGGCCGCTGGAAACTGCGTCATCTGTGAAAAATCATAAATATAGCGCTTATACAGATAATCGTGGAGCTGCTTCGCCCGGAATCTCGGAAATCCTCCTTCTGCAAGGAATGCTTCCGTCTCTTCGAGCGAATGCCCCCATACGTTCCATTTCATCAGGCTCTCCTTGTCAGACAGGCTACAAAAAATCCGTCGCTTTCATGAATGTCCGGCCACAGCGTACACATTCCCTGCGTCCCGTCTGCACCCGGAAGGGAAAACGGCGTCAGGACAAAATCCGGGTGCGCGGCGAGGAAGGTTTCCACGACCTCCTCATTCTCGGCCCCGTTGAGCGTGCAGGTGCTGTAGACGATCCGTCCGCCGGGCTTTACATAGGATGCCGCCCGATGGAGCATCTGCTTCTGCAGGGGCGGGAACGCAGCCAGATCTTCTTCTTTCCTGCGCCAGCGCATTTCCGTTTTTCTCCCGAGCACGCCGAGGCCGGAGCACGGCGCATCCAGAAGGACACGGTCGTAACGGCCCTGTTTTTCCTCGTGAAAGGCCGAGGCGTCCCGGACCTCTGCGCGGACGATGTGGATGCTCATCCGCCGGCAGTTGTCCCGGATCAGGCGGATCTTGTGCGGATAGATATCCCACGCATCCACCTGGCCCCGGTCATCCATCAGGGCGGCGATCTGTGTCGTCTTGCTGCCCGGCGCGGCGCACATATCGAGGACGGTCTCTCCTGCTTCCGGTGCGAGGATGCAGGCGGGCGCCATGGACGCGCGGTTCTGCACGTATGCCAGCCCTTCCTTCAGAAGACCGGAGCGGAAAAACGGGCCGCTTTCGCCGAGCGTGATGCCGTCGGCGCAGAGGGCGATCGGCTCCGGCGCGGCGCCGAGGCCCGACAGCCGCTGCATGAGGGAGCCCCGGTCTGTCTTCAGCCGGTTGCACCGGATATCCACGGCGGGGATGCGATTCAGCGCAGCCAGGACGGCGCGCGCTTTATCTGGTCCCCACTCGGCGGTCCAGCGGCGGACGAGCCATTCCGGCTCATTGTACGTCAGCGCGTCGTGCAGGATCGGGTCGGCCTCTTCCCCGGGGATGCGCAGCGAATCCCGGCGACGGATGAAATTCCGAAGGACTGCATTGATGAATCCGGCGCTGCCCGCATGGGTGATTTTTTTTGCCAGCTTCACTGTCTCATTGACGGCCGCCGAATCCGGCACCGCATCGAGGAAAGCCAGCTGATACAGCCCCAGACAGAGCAGCAGCCGCACCGGCGCATCCAGCTTCCCGACCGGACGGGTGCTGAGCCGGCCGATGAGCCAGAGCAGGACATTATACCGGCGGCAAACGCCGTAGACGAGCTCCGTCAGGAACCGCCGCTCTTCCGGACGCCACGCATACCGAACGAGGAGATGCTGGATCGTCAGATTGGCATACGCTTCTTTTTCAAAAATATCGAACAGAGCGCCATACGCGGCACGGCGCGCAGACGGTGCCGGCTCAGCCTTCCATTTTGTCATGGACTTTCACCTGATAGCCGTTGATGAAATCGGCAGCGCTCATCTGCTTGTGGTTTTCCGGCTGGAGCCGGGCGATGCCGAGGAGCCCCTCTCCCGTCTGCACCCAGAGGACGCCGGCCGCCAGAGAGAGAATCTCTCCGGGCTGTCCGTCGGAGGCCGCAGGATGTTCCGGCAGGACCGTCTGATGGATCTTGATGCGCTTGCCGCGGAAGAATGTATACGTCCCCGGATTCGGATACATGCCGCGCGCCAGTGCGTGGAGCGTGAGCGCATCCTTTGTCCAGTCGATGTGTCCCATGTCCTTGGTGAGTTTTTCTGCATAGGTCGCCTGCGACTCATCCTGCGGCACTGCGGCGGCCAGCGCCTCCGGTAGATGATCCAGCAGGCGGAGCAGTTCCCGGGAGCCGGCCTCTGCCAGCGTCTCCAGAAGGCTCCCCGCCGTCATGTCCTGCGTGAGGGGCAGGCGGACCTGGCTGATGATGCGGCCCGTGTCCATGCCGGCGTCGAGCTGCATGAGCGTCACGCCGCTTTCTTTTTCCTGATCGATGATGGCACGCTGCACCGGCGCCGCGCCGCGGTACCGCGGAAGAAGCGAAGCGTGGATATTGACCGCGCCGTATGCCGGGATGTCCAGCACGGCCTGCGGCAGGATCTGTCCGTAAGCGATGACAACAATCAGATCGGGGCGCAGTGCGCGGAGCTGTTCCACCGCTTCCTCCGTGCGGAACGTCGTCGGCTGATAGACGGGAAGGCCCTTCTCCAGCGCGTAAGCCTTGACCGGCGAATAGGAAATTTTTCCGCCGCGGCGGTTGGCTTTATCCGGCTGCGTGTAGACGGCGACCGGCGTATGGCCGGTCTCGCAGAGGAGCTGAAGCGTGGACAGTGCGAAGGCCGGCGTCCCCATGAAGACGATGCGCAGATCACTCATGGGCATCTTTTCCTTTGTGCAGGGAAATCGCCTTTTCGATGAAAAGGATGCCGTCCAGATGATCCGTCTCATGCTGGATGCAGCGGGCCAGCAGGCCGGACGCTTTTTTCTGTTTCTTCTTTCCGTGGCGGTCCTGATACTTGATGAGCACATGGCTGTAGCGCTCCACTTCCCCGTACAGGTCGGGCACCGACAGGCAGCCTTCCACATCGATGTCCTTTTCATCGCCGAGCGGTGTCCATACAGGATTGATGTATTCCTCGTAGCCGGATTCTCCGTCGTCTGCGACGAAGATCCGCTGGGATACGGCCACCTGCGGCGCGGCGAGCCCCACGCCGTTGGCTTCGTACAGCGTCTTTTTCATGTTCTCCAGCAGGAATTTCAGATTCTTGTCAAATGCGGTGACGGGCTGCGCCACTTCTTTCAGGACGGGGTTGCCCGCCGTGATGATCTTGCTCAAAAATATGACCTTCTTTCTGTGTATGGGATGCCTGCCGCCTCCTGCGGCAGAGGAAAAACGGTGTCATGGACATTGTATCATATCCTGTTCCATGGACGGGCGCTTTCTTTCAGGAAAGCGGGTCCACGTCGATGAGAATGCCGTTGGCCCGGAAGACCGGCGCTTCCCGCATGGCCGTTTTCAGCGTAAGGAGCGACGTGCCGCGGACCATGATCGAAACATAATAGGTATTCCGTACTTTCCGGATTGGCTCATCATACGGCGGCGTCGCGGTGATGTTGCCGGAGAGTTTCGGCAGGACTTCCGCCAGCCAGCCGGAGATGCGCTGTGCTTTTTCCGACGCTTCTTCATACTGCCGGCTGAAGCAGGTGATTTTCATGAGCCGCGTGAACGGCGGATACCGCAGCGCTTTCCGATAGCGGATCTCTTTTTCGTAAAACGCCGGATAGGACTGACGGACCGCAGCGCGGATAACGTAGTGCTCCGGATCGTAAGTCTGAAGGATGACCTGCCCCTGCTCGGTGCTCCGCCCGGCCCGGCCCGCGCACTGCGTGATGAGGATAAAGGCCTGCTCCGACGCCAGGTAGGTCGGCCGGTTCAGGATGGAGTCGGCTGACAGGATGCCCACAGTCTTCACATCGGGGATGTCGTGGCCCTTGGCGACCATCTGCGTGCCGAGCAGCACCGGGAAGCGGCCGTTCCGGAAATCATCCAGGATGCGGGCGGCGGAATGTTTGCGGGATGTGCTGTCCAGGTCCAGCCTCCGGCACTCCGTCCCGGGCAGAAACTGTCCGAGAAGCTCCTCCGCTTTTTCTGTTCCCTGTCCCATGTACGCGATGTGAGGGCCGCCGCACTTCGGGCAGCGGTCCGGCACGGGAAAGACGCATTCGCAGTAGTGGCAGTTCAGAGAATGGCGTGCCTTGTGATAGACCAGCGACACGTCGCAGTTCGGGCATTTGAAGACGTAGCCGCAGTCCCGGCACTGCAGCGTGGTGGCGTAGCCGCGCCGGTTCAAGAACAGGATGACTTTTTTCCCCTCCACGACCGTTTCCCGGACGGCGTCCAGCAGGACCCGGGAATAGGGGCCCGCGTGTCCGGTTTCCTCCCGCATATCCACGATATGGACCGCAGGCAGCGGCGTATGGTGTACCCGTTCTTTCATTTCAAGCAGATCAATCTTCCCGGCCAGCGCGGCGGCATACGTGGCAACGGACGGCGTGGCAGCTCCCAACACGATGGGACAGTGATGGAGCACGGCCAGTTTTTTGGCAGCGTCCCGCCCATTATAATACGGCGTCTCATCCTGCTTGTAGGAGGCGTCGTATTCCTCATCGACGACAATCAGCTTCAGATCACGATACGGCATGAAGAGCGCCGACCGGGAGCCGATCACAATGCGGCTCTCTCCCCGCTCCACGCGCATGCGGTTGTTGTACCGCTCGCCCCGGCTGAGTTTGCTGTGGATAAAGACGACCTCGTCGCCGAAGCGGGCGGAAAAATAGTCCACCATCTGGATGGTGAGCGCAATCTCCGGCACGAGGATCAGCACGGAGCCGCCCTGCGCCAGGGCATGCTCGGCGGCCCGCAGATAGACCTCTGTTTTCCCGCTCCCGGTCACGCCCATCAGGAGCTGGCCGCGGTACTGCCTGGCGTCGATCGCTTTTTCGATGCGGGCGCAGGCCGCCTGCTGCTCTGCCGTGAGAATCCGATCCTCTCTATCTTGTGTCGGGCGGATCAGCGAATAGGTATCGCGGGGGCGAAATCGGAATTCCCCGTTTCCGTTTTTGCAAAAGGTCTGCATGACGGAAGGAGAAAACCCTTCCGCCTGGAGATGACGTACCGGCTGTGCGCCGAAGCTGCGCAGGTACGCACCGAGCGCTTCCTGCTTCGGGCTGCGGAGCGATTCCGTTATCCGTCTGGTCGGGATGAGCCATTTTTCCAGCGGCGGGCGGTAGACAGCCCGGACCGTTTCTTTTTTGACCAGGATGCCTTCCCGCAGGCACCGGTCCCGCAGGCTGTCATCCATGAGGAGCGCCGCATCTTCTTCCGAGAGTTCCGTCACCGTGCTGTCCGCCAGCGCGCGGAGCGGATGATCCTCCGGCACGGCATCCCAGCAGATCGTATAGTAGACGTGCGTGCGGATGCCCTTTTTATCGATGAGAAACAGCCGAAGCGCGTCGATGTAGGTACACATATAATAGGATGCGATCCAGCGGGCCAGCTCCAGCATTTCCGGCGTGAACCACGGGAAATCATCCACCGGCGCCAGGATATCTTTCAGCGCATAGGTTCGCTGTGTTTCCTCGTCCTGGCGGACAGAGAGGATGATGCCCTCTTCCGTGCGCCCGCTGAATGGCACGACGCACCGCCAGCCCGGGGCCAGACCGGCGAGCGCCGGCGGGATGCGGTAGGTAAATGTCCGGTCCAGATGCTTCGACGGGCGGTTGATCAGGATCTCTGCGGTGCATTCCATGGGCATCCTCCTTTCCGCAGGACAGAAACGGGAAATGATTCTTTTATTGTAGCACAGATGGATGCCGGGGCCGTTTTTCCATCAAAAAAGAGGAACCTGTCCGAAGACCGTTCCTCTTTCTGCGGCATTACAGTCCGGCCTGCTCCCGGAGAGCCGCCGCTTTGTCGGTGTGCTCCCACGGCAGGTCCACGTCCGTGCGTCCGAAATGGCCGTACGCGGCCGTCTGTTTGTAAATCGGACGGCGGAGATCCAACATGTCGATGATGCCCGCCGGACGAAGCTCAAAGTTTTTACGGATGAGATCCACGATGGCATCGTCGTCCAGACGGCCGGTGCCGAACGTATTCACCAGGATGGAGACCGGCTGCGCGACGCCGATGGCGTAGGCTAGCTGGATCTCGCATTTGTCAGCGATGCCGGCGGCGACGATGTTCTTCGCTACATAGCGTGCCGCATAGGCCGCGGAACGGTCAACCTTCGTCGGATCTTTGCCGGAGAAAGCGCCGCCGCCGTGACGGGCCATGCCGCCGTAGGTATCGACGATGATCTTGCGCCCGGTCAGGCCCGCATCTCCCTGCGGTCCGCCGATGACGAAGCGGCCCGTCGGGTTGATGTAGTACTTGGTCTTTTCATCCAGATAGTTTGCCGGGATGACGGCCTTCACCACATGTTCGATGATGTCTTTTTCAATCTGGTCATGGCTGATTTCCGGGTCATGCTGGGAGGACACGACGATGGTGTCGATGCGGACCGGCTTGCCGTCGTCATATTCCACGGTGACCTGCGTCTTTCCGTCCGGACGGAGATACGCCAGCTCTCCGGTCTTTCTGACTTCGGCCAGACGGCGGGACAGCCGGTGCGCCATGGCGATCGGGAACGGCAGGTATTCCGGCGTCTCGTTCGTCGCATAGCCGAACATCATGCCCTGATCGCCCGCGCCGATATCGTAGGCATCCGCTTCGTTTTTCTTGGCTTCCAGCGAATGGTCGACGCCCATGGCGATATCAGGGGACTGTTCGTCGATGGAGATCAGGACGCCGCAGGTATCGCCGTCGAATCCGTACTTGGCGCGGGTATAGCCAATGTCCTTGATGGTCTGGCGGACGACTTTCGGGATGTCCACATAGCAGCTGGTAGAGATTTCGCCGAATACATGAACCTGCCCCGTCGTCACGATGGTCTCGCAGGCTACGCGGCCGTTCGGATCCTGTGCGAGGATGGCGTCAAGGATGCCGTCGGAGATCTGGTCGCAGATTTTATCCGGATGTCCTTCCGTGACCGATTCGGATGAAAAGAATGCTTTTTTCGTCATTTGTACCTCCTCAAATGATCTATGAAATTCCCTTGCTGTATCTCAATAAAAAAACTCCCTGCCGGAGGGAGAGTCCCTCATCTTTCAGTTTCCTGCTGGAATTAGCACCGCTTCCTGAGAATGGTTGCTGTAGCATCGCCGGGCCAGTCCCTCCGCTACTCTTGATGAGCATACTTCTGTATTATATCTGCTTTCCTCAGGGAATACAAGCAGGAAACAAAAAAGGACCGTGCACTGCCGCAGGGTCCTTCTGTTTTACAGGCGCTCCGCGATCTTCCGGATGATCACGCGGCCCAGTTCTTCCTTTGTCATGATCGGGAACTGCTCCATCGTATGGTCCCGGTACAGGAGCGAAGCGATGTTTGTCGACACATTGAAGCCGGCTCCGGCCTGGCTCACATCGTTGGCGACGAGCATATCCAGATTTTTCCGCTCCAGCTTTTCTTTGCCGTGTTCGATCACGTCATTGGTCTCCGCTGCGAAGCCCACGAGGAACTGATGCTGTTTCTTCTGTCCTAGCCCGTACAGGATGTCCGGATTCAGCTCCAGCTGGATGGTCAGCGCATCGTGGTCTTCTTTTTTGATTTTCCGCGACGATTCATTTTTCGTCCGGTAATCGGAGACCGCCGCCGCCATGACCGCCACGTCGCAGGCATCAAAAAGCGCATCCATTTCCTGCTTCATTTCGCGGGCATTCTGCACGTAGCGGACGCGGACGCCTTCCGGCACCGGAAGTTCTTCCGTGCAGCTCACCAGTGTGACGTCCGCGTCCTCCATGGCGGCCGCCCGGGCGATGGCATAGCCCATTTTCCCGCTGGATCGGTTGCCGATGTAGCGGACCGGGTCGATGTTTTCCTTGGTCCCGCCCGCGCTTACAATGACTTTTTTGCCGCGAAGCAGATGCTGCCCGAACAGCGCCTTTTCGATCTCGCTCAGGATGGCCTCTGTTTTCGGGAACCGTCCTTTTCCCGATGTATTGCATGCCAGATGGCCGGATTCCGGTTCCATGACAGTGTATCCCGCTTCGCGGAGCGTGCGGATATTGCGCTGTACGATGGGATTTTCGTACATGTTCGTATTCATGGCCGGTACGAATAGGACAGGCGCCTTCGTGGCCATGAGGGTGGTGCTGAGCATATCGTCCGCAATGCCGCAGGCCGCCTTGCCGATGATATTCGCCGTGGCGGGCGCGATGACGAACAGATCTGCCAGCCGCGCCAGCGCGATGTGCTGGACATCCCAGTGGGAAATATTGGCAAACATATTGACGGTGACGTCGTTTCCGGAAAGCTCCCCGAAGGTGATCGGCGAGACGAGCTGGGCGGCGTGCTCCGTCATGATGCAGTGCACGTCGGCGCCGCGCTGCCGGAGCTGACTCACCAGTTCCGCCGCTTTATAGGCGGCGATGCCGCCGGTGATCCCGACGACGATATGTTTTCCTTCAAACATTCGCGTCGGTCTCCTGTTTTCTGTCGCTGCGCTCATAGGTGATTTTTTTGTCGTAGATCTCTTCCAGAGCAATCGTGACCGGCTTCTTGCCTTCCGCATCCGGGATCAGAGGCTCCATGCCGTCCGTCAATTCTCTGGCGCGGAGAGCGGCCAGCGTGACTAGCGTATATTTCGTATCTACATCCTTGACAAGGCTGTCAATCGAGGGAAAACACATCATTTGAACGGTACCTCCTTATTGATATACTGCTTGAATACGGTCTGAATCTGTCCTTCATTGCGAGACAGTTTGCACTTTTCGGCTTCGATGATGGCGCACGTCTTGTGCACGGCGTCTTCCAGCACATCATTGACGACCACATAATCGTACTGATGCATCATGGAGAGCTCGCTGGTGATCTGCGCGAGCCGGTTCTGGATGACCTCTTCCGAGTCCGTGCCCCGCGCATGGATGCGCTGAGACAGGATCTCCAGAGACGGCGGCACGATGTAGACGAAGACGCCCTTGGGATAGCGCTTCTTGACCTGCATGGCGCCCTGGATATCGATTTCCAGAAGGACCGAGCGGCCTTCCCGGATCTTATCCAGCACGTATTTCTTTGGCGTCCCGTAATAATGATCGTAGACCCGTGCGTATTCCAGAAAGGCGTCTTCTTCCACCAGCTTCCGGAATTCCTCGTCCGTGCGGAAGAAATAGCTCACGCCTTCGGTCTCCCCGTTTCTCGGCGCGCGGGTCGTCATGGAGATGGAATATTCCAGTTCCGGATAGATCTTGCGGACCGCGCTGCAGATCGTTCCCTTGCCGGCGCCGGATGGGCCGGATACCACGAGCAGAATCCCTTCGTCTTTCAGTTCCTGACTCAATTTACGCCTCCCCGCCTGTCTTATCTGCCACAATGGAATCCCGGTCCGTCAGCCGGTGGGAAATCGTCTCCGGCTGTACGGCGGAAAGGATGATCTGTCCGCTGTCCATGACCAGGACGGAACGGGTCTTGCGGCCGTACGTCGCATCGATCAGTTCGCCCCTGTCGCGGGATTCCTGGATCATGCGCTTGACCGGCGCCGACTCGGGACTGATGATCGCCATCACGCGGGCGGCGGCGGCCATGTTGCCGAATCCGATATTGATGAGTGAAAACGCCATAACCTGCTCCTCTGTTCGAATGTTCCACAGACAGAAATTTTTCAGAGAAAATTCGCCTGCGGAAATGAATAAAGGTGTATTGATACCTAAGTATAAATCAAATCGCCCGTTTTCTCAAGAAATCAGCCCCTTTAAACGCAAAATTCCCCGATTTTCGGCGGAATTCCTCCCGGAAGCTGAAATCGTTTTTGTCCTTTGCGCAGAAAAAAGCGCCCCTTGCGGAGCGCCGCCGGTCATTCCAGATTCTGGACCTGTTCCCGGATCTTTTCCAGTTCGGTTTTCATGAGGATGACGCAGTCCACCACTTCGAGATCATTGGCCTTGGACGCCATGGTGTTGATCTCCCGGTTGATCTCCTGCAGCAGGAAGTCCAGCTGGCGGCCGACCGGCCCGTCTCCCGCCAGCGCGGCGGAAAACTGCCCGAGATGGCTTTCGAAGCGGACCAGTTCCTCCGTGTAATCCGTTTTTTCCGCATACACGGCCACTTCCTCGAGGATGCGGCCCTCGTCTGCCGAGAGGCCCGCTTTGTCCAGCAGCGACTGGATGCGCCCGCGGAGCCGCTCTTCATACTGCGCGGCGATGACGGACTGCTTGTCTTTCAGAAATCCCAGCCGTCCCTGCAGGAAAGCCATCCGGCGCTCCAGATCGGCCGCAAGATTTTTCCCTTCGCGGAGACGCATGGCGGCGAGCGAAGCCAGCGCCTCTTCAGCGGCCTGCCGCATCAGCGGAGCGACGGCTTCGTCGGAGACCGGATCGCAGGAGACGCGCATCCAGGGCGCCGGCAGCGCCAGCAGGTCCGCGGCCGTGAGTTTCTGATGACGGATGCCCGGGCGGGACTGCGCGGCCCGGAGCGCTTCCGTCTGCGCCGCGAGCAGCGGTTCATTGACGGTGACGCGCACCGGCTGGCTGTCGTCGGCCGGCACGAATTTCAATGTGATGGACGCTTTCCCGCGGGAAATGGTCTGCTTGACCATCTGGCGCACCAGCTCTTCCATGGCCGGCGATACGCCGTCCGAACGGAAATTCAGCTCCAGAAAGCGGCTGTTGACTGTCTTGATTTCCACGGAGGCGGTGCCTGCCGCGCCGGCTGCCGTGCTCCGGCCATAGCCGGTCATACTGGCGGCCATGGCTCATTCTCCCTCGAGGGGAAAGTCACCCTCGAAGACTTTGACAGCCGGACCAGTCATGAATACGTGGTCTTCCGGACGGCCGTCCCATTCCACATGGAGCCGGCCGCCGTCAAGGATGAGATCCGCCTCCCGGCGGACCAGTCCGTTCAGGACGGCGGCGACCAGCGTCGCGCACGATCCGGTGCCGCAGGCAAGCGTCACCGCCGCGCCACGCTCCCATACGCGCATGCGGAGCGTATTCTCATCCAGCTTCTGAACAAATTCCACATTGGTTTTCCGCGGGAAATGGGGATCCGATTCCAGTGCAGGCCCTTCTTTTGTCAGGTCGACTGCCGAAATATCCGGGACGAAGATCACGCAGTGCGGATTGCCCATGGAGACACAGGTCACCGTATAGTCCCGGTCCAGCGCCGCCGAATGAAGCGTCCTGGAAACGATGCGTCCCTCTCCCAGACCGGAGACCGGCACGTCCGCAGCTTCCAGATGGGGCCGGTTCATATCGACGCGCACATCCCCGTTGGGCAGAATCTCCGGATACAGCACGCCCGCACCGGTCTCCACGGAAAACGTATTCGACCGAACGAGGCCGAGTTCTCTCGCCCATCTGGCGAAGCAGCGGATGCCGTTGCCGCACATCTCCGCTTCGCTGCCGTCCACATTGAAAATGCGCATGCGGATATCCGCGCAGTCCGAAGGAAGAAGGAAAATGATGCCGTCTGCGCCGATGCCGTAATGACGGTCACAGATCTCCGTGCAGTGACGGAGGATTGGTTCTATGGAGCCGGCCATGGCGTTCACGAAAACGAAGTCGTTGCCGCAGCCCTGCCATTTTGTGAAATGCATAGGAGCCTCCCTTGTCAGGCGGCAGAAAAGGGACGTCCCGCCTCTTTTCTGCAAAAACTCTGTATAAGTAAGCTGATTTATTGTATCATCATTACGGAAGAAAAGTAAATTCTACGACCGGCGGAGCATTCTGCCGGAAAAGGAGTCATCATGTTTATCGACAGCGTCATCCTTTATGGATTGGTCAAAGAACTGAAAGAACAGCTGCTCTCCGCCCAGGTGAAGCAGATTCATCAGACCGACGCGCGGGTGCTCGACATGGAATTGTACCGCCCCATGTCATCGCCGGCGCATCTCATCCTCTGCGCACAGAATCCCCCGTATCTTTACGCGGACGGCCGCAGCAAAAAACGGCAGCAGTATATCGATTCGCAGACCTTCTGCATGACGCTCCGCAAAAATCTGGAAGGGAGCCGCCTGTCCGACATCCGGCAGATCCAGATGGACCGCATCGTGTGCCTCTCCTTCGACCGCATTGAGACCGGCGGAGAGATCATCACGAAGGACCTCTACGTGGAGCTCATCCCATCGGCTCCGAATCTGATCCTCACGGAAAACGGGCGCATCCTCGATGTGCTCATCCGGAGCCGGCGGCAGCACAGAGACTTGGGCAATCAGAAAGAATACGCCCTGCCGGAGGGCGGGAACCGGCTGGACTTCATGCAGTTTTCCGCGGAGGAGCTGACGGAACTCCTCGCCTTCGAGCCTGGACAGGCGGAAACGCTGAAGGATCTGCTCTTCGCCCGGTTCAACGGACTCAGTACGCCGCTCGTCGCGGAGACGGCCCGTCTGGCAGGGCTCCCGGCGGATGCGCCTCTCTCCTCGCTTTCCCGGGAAGAAATCGCCCGGGCGGCGCAGGCGCTCGCTGAGCTGAGCGGGCAGATCCGCAGCGCGGCCGGCCTGTATCTCTACCCGGACGGCAAAAAAGAAACCGCCTCGCTCATTCCCCTGCCGCTTGAAAATGGGCGGCACATCGAGTCAATCTCCACCTGGCTTGCGGCGTATGCCGGACAGAACGGGAATATGATCGCCGCGTCGGTACAGGAACTGAAAAAGAAAATCCACAGTCTGATCAAAAAGGAAGAGCGCAAGGAGAAAAAAATCCGAAATGAGCTGGAAGAGACGGCTCTCATGGATAAATACAAACTCTGGGGCAATCTCCTCTCCATTTACGCTTACCAGAAAACCGCCGGACAGACAGAGATCACCGTGGACAATCCGTTCGATGAGAACGGCGGGCAGGAGACCATTCCCCTGCTCCCCGAATACAGCCTGATCCGGAACAGCCAGCTCTATTTCAAAAAATACAGCCGCATGAAGACAAGGCTGGCCATCGGGCAGGAAAAGCTGGAAGAATGCCGGATCAAGCTGGAGTATCTCAAAAATGCCGCGTATTTCGCCGATGAAATCCAGGACCGGTCGGGACTGCTCGCCCTGCAGGAGGAACTGAAGGATACGGGCATCGATAAATACGGAAAGCAGGAGCGGAAAAAGAAGAAGAAAGACGTTTCCGCCGACGAGCCCGCCCGGTATGTGCTGGACCAGTTCCAGATCTGGATCGGGCGCAACAGCCGCCAGAACGAATTCCTGACCCTGCACAAAGCGGGAAAGAACGACCTCTGGCTGCACGCGCAGAAAATCCCCGGCTCGCACGTCGTCATCGAAACGGAAGAGGCCGACGTGCCGGAGGCAGTCGTCGAGAAAGCCGCCGCCTGGGCCGCCTGGCTCAGCAAAGGACGGAACGATAGGAAAGTCGCGGTGGACTGCACGCGCATCCGCTATGTGAAAAAGATCCGGAACGCACCGCCCGGCCTCGTGAGCTATACCCATCAGAAAACGCTGACCGTCGTGCCGGAAAAGCCGCCGCAGGCATGACGCAGGAATTTTGTTTTCACAGAAAAACAGGATGAACCATCATCAAGTTCATCCTGTTTTTTGCTGTCAGAGCACGGGGACTGCAGTGATCTCCGGCGCGTGGAGCGCCCGGCAGTCCTCGAAGGCAATCGTCTGCAGAGCCTCCTCCGCCGTGATTGCCGTCCCTTCCGGCACAGCTCCTGCCCAGAACAGAAGCCGTCCGATGACAGAGGCCGCCGTCATGCCGGCTTCCCGCAGGTCGCGGATGGTGATGCCGTGCTGCCGCTTGGACAGGCGCACGCCATTTTCATCCGCCAGCAGCGGCAGATGGGCATAGACCGGGGCAGGATATCCCAGCTTCTGTAGGAGGCAGATCTGATCCGCCGTGGAGGACAGCAGATCCCTTCCGCGGAAGACATGGGTGATCCCCATCGCCCCGTCGTCTGCAGAAGCGGCCAGCTGATAAGCGATCATGCCATCCGCACGGAGCAGGACGAAGTCATCGGCTCCGGCGTGCAGGATCGTCTCCTGCGGCCCGCAGAGGAAATCCGTGAAGCGGACCGGCATGGTCTCCATGCGGAAGCGCCAGGAGGGCGTCTTCGTTTCCTTCCGCCGTTCTTCCTCCGTCAGATTCCGGCACCGCCCGTCATAGGCCGGCGCTTCTTCGCCCGGATGCGGCGCGGAAGCGATCTGGCGGAGCCGGGCCCGCGTGCAGTAACAGGGATAGACGGTGCCCTCGTCTTTCCACCGCCCGAAGATTGCCTGATAAAAGGACAGCCGCTCGCTCTGAACGGCGGACCCGTATGCATACCGGTTTCCCGGCCCTTCGTCCCAGTCCAGACCGAGCCAGGCAAGGTCCTCCATCAGGGCCTGCACATATTCCGGACGGCAGCGCTGCCGGTCGATGTCCTCGATGCGGAGCACGATCGTTCCGCGGTGCTGCCTCGTCCACAGCCAGTTCAGGAAAGCGACCCATGCGTTGCCCAGATGGATATATCCTGTGGGGCTCGGCGCAAACCTTGTGCGGATTTTCATTCCGGCAGCGACACGATGCGGCCGAACAGTTCTTTTTCCGACCGGATCTTCTCTTCCCCGCCCATGACGCAGAGATACGGTTCCTCCATGACGCTGGCCATGAGATCAGCCAGACGGCGGATATCTTCCTGCGTGCAGTCGATGATTTCCCGGCGCACCCGGAGGCGGTCCTCCTTCGTGATGCCGCAGAGTCGGAACATCATGGCCTGCTCCCCTTTCATGAAGGGCGTGTACTGCGTCTCGGCCGGCGCCATGGTGCCGATGACGTACTTGGTCATCTCCCGGTCGGAAATGGTGAAATGGCGTAGATAGTCCGCGGCTTCCTTATACGCGTCGATCGTCTCCCGCAGATTCGGATCGCGGTAGGAGCAGATCAGCGCGTTGCCGTTCAGCGCAAACTGGGTGAAGGCCCCGTAGGCTCCGCCCTGCACGCGGATCTTTTTCCACAGGTATTCATACCGCAGGATGGTCTCCATCACCTGCAGCGCCCCCGTATAGGCGAAGCCGTGGCGGCGGAAATTGCCGCCCTTCACGACGTACTGCACCTTCCCCGAAGTGAGGATGCCTTCATTGATGGCCGGTTCCGGGAAATGGAACTGCTGACGCCCGGTCTCCTCGCCTTCCGGCATATCCCCGGTGACGAGCGGCAGGAGCGTTTCCGCTTTCTGACGCTCCTCCGCCTCCCCGACAGTCTGGACCGTGAGATTCTTCCGGGTGAAGATGCGGGATGCCACGTCGGCCAGACGGGCGGCGATCGCCTCTCCGTCCGCATCGAACCGCTTCACCAGATCGGACAGGAAATAATAGAAGGACAGGCTGCCCGCTTCACGGAATTTTTCCGTTTCCGAGAAATAGGACAGCACCCGGTGCATGACGAGCGTGTGGCCGCGGCTGAATACGGACATATCCCAGTCTGCTTTTTCCTCCATGAGAATCTCTTTCAGACGGGCCAGATCGGTAAACCGGGTATGGTTCAGGATATCGCCCAGGAGCGCCATCAGTTCTTTCAGCTGGGAGGTCAGGGCCTTGCCGCGGGCGATGAGGACCGGTACGTAGACCGAATCATCGTCGGCGCGGCTGTAGGAATTGACGGAGAACGTCAGACCGCCGGTATGCGAATTGGACAGCCGGGTCAACTCCTGATAGGTATGGTTTTCCGTGTCCATGCCGGACAGCAGGCCGGCCAGCAGATACGCGTAAGGTACATCTTCCGCCGTCAGTCCGTACAATGTGAAGAACAGATTGATGTAGGAGATGCCCGACGTATGGGCCGCATAATGGAGGTGCGGCACGCCCTCTGCAGTGCTCTCTTCAAAGACCGCATCCTGCACGTCCCGTTTCAGGTCGCTCCGGGAGAGGATCGGGATGGTGGCCAGCGCTTCCGCCGTTTCCCCCGACGCCTGCCGCTCTTTCAACGCCTTCGTCTGGGCGATAATCTCATCCAGCTGCTCTTCGTTCAGGCTGTGCTTGTAGGCAGCGAGCTTCTCCTCCGTTTCCCGGTTCTTTTTCTCCGTCAGGCCTTTTTCCGCCTTCATGGTGATGAGCACCTGATGGCTGTTTTTCAGGACATATTTCAGGAGCAGGCTTTCAAAAAATCCCTTGTCCAGTCCCTCGCGGAGCGTCTTCAGATCGTCGATATACCGGAGCGCCGCCATGGGGTCCCGGTCGTAGAGCCACATATCCATGACGCGCACGCCGTAGAACAGGCCCTTCGGGCGGCCCTGATAATCGCTTTCGCGCAGCGTAAATTCCGTGCGGTTCAGCGCAGCGGCCAGTATTTCCCGGTCCAGCCCGTTCAGAGCGAGCGTGCGCAGCGTGCCGTCCAGGACCTGCGCGAATTTCTGCTGCCGGTCCGGCTCCGAGCCCGTCGTTTCGATCTCCCAGACCGGCTGCTTATAGCTATCGCTGTAGCTGCCGGTCAGATCGCTCCCGATGCCCGCATCGACGACCGCCTTCTTGAGAGGCGCGCCGTCCATCTCGACCAGCGTGTAATTCAGGATCTTGAGCCCGAGCGATTCGGCGGTGCTCATATGGTCGCTGCAGGCGATGTACAGGCTGTGGATGGCTTTGTTTTTCTCTTCATCCCCGGCGGCGATGCCGTAGCTCCGCTCGATCAGCTTCCGCTTCGCAAAGGGAGACTGCGTCTTCACGGCAGAATCCACGGCGTGGCGGCGGAAATGGGACAGGTATTCTTCATCGATGAAGCGCAGCGTTTCCTCGATGTTCATGTCTCCGTAGAGATAGATATAGCTGTTGGACGGATGATAGAACCGGCGATGGAATTCCGTGAATTCCCGGAACGACAGAGACGGGATGACGTCCGGATCCCCGCCGGACTCCACGCCGTACGTGGTATCCGGGAACAGCTCCGCCATGGCGCAGTCCTCCATGATGGCTTCCGGAGAGGACAGCGCGCCTTTCATTTCATTGTAGACGACCCCTTTGTAAATGATGGGATCGTCCCGGTTTTCCAGTTCATAATGCCACCCTTCCTGCATGAGGATCTGCGGATCTTTCAGGCAGTTCGGATAAAAGACCGCATCCAAATAGACGTCCATCAGGTTATGGAAATCCTGCGCGTTGCGGCTGGCCACCGGGTACATCGTCTTGTCCGGCCAGGTGATGGCGTTGAGGAACGTGTTGAGCGAGCCCTTGGCCAACTCCACGAAGGGCTCCTTCAGCGGGAATTTCCGCGAGCCGCACAGCGTGGAATGCTCCATGATGTGCGGGGTCCCTTTGGAATTGTCCGGCGTCGTGCGGAAACAGATATAAAATACTTTGTTGTCATCCGCAGTATCCAGATACAGCAGGCGTGCGCCCGACTGCTCGTGCTCCATCAGGTACGCGTCCGAATCCACTTCCGGGATCGGCGAGGTGCGCTGCACCCGGAAGCCGTGAATGACGTCTCCATCTTTCCACTTCATAGCGATAAACTCCTTTATGATGATTACTGTGTCATTCCCTGATTGTGAAAATGTGCACTGGCCTTCCTGTCCGGGAAGACCGGCAAAAAGAAAAGCACAGGGAGGTCCCTGTGCTTCTGCAGAAATCTTAAGCCTGTTCGCTCCCGAAAAATTCCGTATGAATGGCCTGAACGGCTTTTGTCAGATCTGCTCGGGGAATGAGACAGGAAATGCTGATCTCCGACGTGCTGATGATGTCGATATTGACGCCTGTGCGCCCCAGCGCGCCGAACATGCGGGCCGCAATCCCCGGAGCGCCGAGCATGCCCGCGCCGACGATGGAGACCTTCGCTTTGTCGTCGCTGTAGATGACGCCGGGGATGGTCCCCTCGTCTTTCAGCGCTTCCAGCACTTTTTTCGCCTCGTCCAGATCGTTATTGTCGATCGTGAAAATGATGTCCGTCTTATCCGTATCGGCGCTGCGGATGCTCTGGACGATCATATCCACGCTGACATGATTGTCCGCCAGCGCGTGGAAGACCGTATAGGCCACGCCCGGCACATTGGGCACGCCGAGGACGGCGATCTTCGCGATGTGTGCGTCCTGCGCGACGCCGCGGACGGCAAATTGTGTATGGTTCATGGTAGATTCCTCCCGAATGATGGTACCGGCTTCTCTGGTAAAGGTCGAGCGCACGTGGATCGGGATATGATAGCGCATCCCCATCTCCACGCTCTTCGGCTGCATGACGCCTGCGCCGAGTCGGGCCATTTCCAGCATTTCTTCATTGGTGATCTCATCGATCTTCAGCGCGTCCGGCACATAGCGGGGATCTGCGGAGTAGACGCCGTCCACATCCGTGAAGATTTCGCACATATCCGCTTTCATCGCGCCGGCCAGCGCCACAGCCGTCGTATCGCTGCCCCCGCGGCCCAGCGTGACGATATCGCCGTCCCGGTTGACCCCCTGGAACCCGGCCACGATCACGATCTTGCCCGCTTCCAGTTCACGGAAGACCCGGTCCGGCTTCACATCGACGATATCCGCCTTGCTGAACGCGCCTTCCGCGATGATGCCAGCCTGCGCGCCGGTGAGTGAGATGGCAGGCACGCCCATGGACTGGAATGTCAGCGCCATGAGCGCAATGGAGACCTGCTCGCCCGTAGTGAGCAGCATGTCCATCTCGCGGCCGAAATGATCCTTCGTCACCTGCCCGGCCAGCGCCAGCAGATCATCGGTGCTGTCCCCCATGGCGGAGACGACGATGACGATCTGGTCGCCCGGCTGACGCTCGCTGAGGATGCGCTCGGCGATATGTCTCATCTTTTCCGGCGTCGCTACAGAGCTGCCGCCGAATTTCTTTACGTATAATCCCACAATAATCCCTCATTTTCGCAGGGAAACAGCCTGTTTCTCTCTGTTTTCCCAAAGTTTAACTCATTCAAAATTTTATCATGACATGTAAGGGATGTAAAGAAACCGTTTTACAGGCCACCGGCACACGCGAAAAGGCAGGAGAAGGACTCCCCCTGCCTCTGGCGGTATGGAAAAATCAGAATTCGATGCCCTTCCGGGCGCGGATGCCCTTCTCAAAGGCGTGCTTGACGGGCTTCATCTCCGTCACCGTGTCCGCCAGATCGATCAGCGATTCCGGCGCGTAGCGGCCCGTCAGGATCAGATTGAGCCGTGCCGGCCGTGTCCGGATCAGGCCGGCCACTTCCTCCGCCGTGAGCATGCCGAAATGGATGGCATAATTGACCTCGTCTAAAACAACGAGATCCCATGCGTCGCTCATCACTTCGCGGACCGCCGCCGCCCAGGCTTCCTGCGCGAGCTGTTTCTTGCGGGCAAAGGTCTCCGGATCCTCTTTCCTGCCATGGAAGACAAAGCCGTCGCCCATGGACCGGATCTCGATATTCCCATTGAGACTTCCCAGTGCGCGGACAGCTTCCAGTTCTCCATATTTCCAGGAGCCTTTGATGAACTGGAGGATGAGTACTTTCTGGCCGTTCCCCCAGGCCCGGACCGCTGTGCCGAGCGCCGCCGTGGTCTTGCCTTTGCCGTTTCCCGTATTGATCAGGACCAGTCCCTGCTGCGTCATGGCCGGGCCTCCTCTGTTTTCCGCCATGCCCCGCAGGCCCGGATGAAGCGGTCGGCCGCCTCCGGATTGCCGTCGAAATTCATGTGCAGATACGAGGCGATCACATGGCCCCGGGCAAATCCTTCGAGGTGCGGTTCCTTCTGCCGGATGCCCTGCAGTTCATACGCCCAGGGGAAATCCGCTTCCAGCGGCTCCATGGTGGAAAAATGGAATTCATGGCCGCGGAGCTCCGCCCCCGCTGCTGCGACGACGCTGCCGCGGAGCGCTTTCGCCGTCACATAGCCTACGCGCTGCAGTTTTTTCTGCATGCGGCATACCGCCGGGACCAGCCCGGCCATGGCGCACGTCCGCCCTTCGAAATCGACGATCTCCCGGCAGAGGTACATCAGCCCGCCGCATTCGGCGTAGACGGGCATCCCGCGGTCCGCCGCGCCCGCAATGGACGCTTTCATGGAGACATTCACTGCCAGCTCCGTCTGGAACATTTCCGGGAATCCGCCGCCGAAGATCAGGCCGTCCACATCGGGAATCCGTTCATCCCGCAGAGGGCTGAACGGTACCAGCTCCGCCCCGCGCGCCTCAAGCGCCGCCAGACTGGTGGGGTAATAAAACGTGAACGCCTCGTCCTGTGCAACGCCGATGCGCACAGGGGCGTAATATCCCGGCCGTTCTCCCTCTGCGCATTCCAGTTCCGGCGCGCTTTCCGCAATTCGGAGCAGCGCGTCCACATCGATCCACCGGCCGGCGTCATCCTGCATATGGCAGATGAGATCAGCCGTCTCGATTTCCGTCACCGGCGTCAGCCCGAGATGACGTTCCGGCGTCTGAAGCTCCGTGTCCCGGTGCAGCGCGCCAAGCACGGGAATCCCCCGATCAACCATGGCCTCTCGGATCATGGCTTCGTGTTTGGGCGAACCGAGCTTATTCAGGATGACACCCGCAAAACGGATGTCCGGATCGTACATCTGATACCCCAGAGCGATGGCTGCCGCGCTGGCGCCGATGGACTGACAGTTGATGATGAGCACCACAGGAGCACGAAGCAGCTTCGCGATCTGCGCCGTGCTGCTGACGCCTTTTCCGCCGCCGTCGTAGAGTCCCATCACGCCTTCGATGAGGGAGATGTCCGCGCCTTCTGAAAGCATGGCGAAATTGGAAGCGAGATTCTCTTCCTTCGTCAGCCAGGTATCCAGATTATAGGAGTCCCGCCCGGCAGCCCGGGCATGGAATCCCGGATCGATGTAGTCGGGGCCGACTTTGAAAGGCTGGACGGAGAGCCCCTTCGCATGGAGCAGCGCCGTCAGCCCGGTCACGATGGTCGTCTTGCCCACGCCGCTGCTGACGCCGGCCAGCACGAGGCGGGGCCGTGTGTAGCCGGCCATCACAGATCATCTCTCTTTGTGAGAATCGTGCTGAGGTAATTCGGACGGTAGTCGGCCGGCAGGCTGTCCAGGTCTTTCTGGATGACTTCGTCGGGCAGTCCGGCGCGGGACACCATCACCGCATTTTTGATCAGGTGATGCTTCCGCAGCTCGCTCTGGATGAATGCCCAGTTTTTGTAGACTTTCATGATCACTGCATGATCGGCTGCCGCAAGCGCCTGATCGATCTTTTCCGGGCTGGCAGTGGCCGGCAGGATCAGCACGGTCTCCTCCCATTCCGCGACAGGCATGCCGATATGCGACGCAATGCCCAGGAAAGCGGGAATGCCCGGCACGGTTTCCACTTCATAGTCCGTGTCCTCCAGCGCACGGAAAATATACATGTACGTGCTGTAGAGCATGGGATCGCCCAGCGTCAGGAAAACCAGATTTTTCCCTTCATCCAGTTTTTCCATGATGACCCGGCGGTTTTCTTCCCACTGCCGCTCCACGGCTGCCATGTCGTTATTCATCTGAAAGACCAGCGGCAGGATCGCAGTCCCTTCCGGAATGTACGGGGACGCGATGTGGAACGCCACCGAGCCGTCTTTCTTTTCCGTCTTCGGCGTGATGATCATGTCGGCGCTCCGCAGGATCTCCACCGCCTTCACCGTCATCAGCTTGGAATCGCCGGGTCCCACGCCGATGCCGTATAATTTCCCTTTTGCCATAAAAAAGCCTCCTCAAATCAGAATTCGCCCTCTATTATACCGTATCCGGCAGAAAGAATGAATGCCGCGCACTTCGCTTTCAGTGCAGTTGAAAGACCACCGGCACCCGGGAGCGGGCGGCGACCGGCGAACCGTCCTGCCGGGCCGGCACGAACCGCCAGGACCGGACGGCTTCGATCGCTGCCTCATCCAGCGACGCATCGCCGGCCGAGGTTTCGATCCATGTCTCCCGGACCGTCCCGTCTTCCCTGATCAGGAGCCCCACGACGGCAGTCCCTTCCTGACCGCGCTGCCGGGCGGTTTCCGGATAGACCGGCTCGGGAGCCGACAGGATCCGGGGCGCTTCGACAGTCCCCGGTTTCTTCCCATTGGCCGGACCGGATCCGTTTCCGTTTCCATTTCCCTGACCGTTTCCCGTTCCGGCGCCTTCTCCTATTCCTCGTCCATTCCCGGTGCCGGCCGCGGCGCTTTCTGAAACAGGATTCGCCCCGCCGGATACCGGAAGCGCCGAATCCGGGAACGCCGGCGTGCCGGCCGATGCATCCGACACGGCATAGGCAGCAGAAGGCAGCGACAGGAAAGCGTCCTGTCCCCCGCCCGATGCGGAAGAAGTGCCTCCGGAGCCTCCGCCGCTGACCAGATCGATCTCCAGAACGGGGACCTGCGGCGGTTCCGCCGGCCAGAGCGGAAGCAGGACCGCCAGCAGTAAAAAGAACAGCCCGTGGAGCAGCAGGGAAAGACCAGCCGCGGTGCCCCAGCGGAAAATGTGCCTGACCTTCATGGCTCATCCCTCCGGAGCCGCCTCTGCCGCGATTCCCACACGATGGATGCCGGCGGCTTTCAGCTGGTCAAGGACGAAGACGAAATCACTGTGCCGGGACGCTGCATCGGCGCGGATGAGAACAGGGCGGCCGGGCTGCCTTTCCCGTTCGATTTCCATCCGGCGGAGAAAATCTCCTTTCGCGACAGGTTCTTTCTCCACATAGATCTGCCCGTCCGCGGTAATGGCCACCGGGAGCGCAGCGGCCGTTTCTGTCCGGGCCGCGGATGCCTGCGGAAGAGACAGATCGATGGACGACTGGACAGACATGGACAGCATGCTCATCATGAAAAAAATGAGCAGAAAGAAAATGATGTCAATCATGGGGATGATCATCAGCTTCGGTTCCGGCTCCCGGCGCAGCGGACGGGACCTCATGATCGGCTCCCTTCTGCGGCGGCCAGATACAGGCCGGAAAGCTGTTCCATATCCGCAGTCAGATGTTCCAGCCGCTCGGCCAGCCAGGCATGCAGGAGGAGCGCCAGGATGGCGACGCAGAGCCCGGCCGCGGTGCAGACGAGTGCTTCCGCCACGCCGCCCGTGACGGCGAACGGCCGGCCCGCCGCGGAAGAAAGCACCTGGAACGACCGGATCATGCCCAGCACCGTGCCGAGAAGCCCCATGAGCGGAGCCAGCGTGACGATGACGCTGAGATAGGGCAGGCGCGCCCGAAGCCGGGCCGTCTCGCCGGCCATGGCGCTTTCCAGCAGGGCCGACGGGTCTGCCGATATGCCGTAAAACGGCAGCGCCTGCAGAAGGACGTTTGCAGGACTTCCCCCATCCTGGACAAGCACTGTCCGGAGCCCGTCCATATCCCCTTTCTGAAACGCCTCAGAGACGGCCTGCTTCAGCCGCGGGATGTCCGACCGGTGCGCCCGGAAAAAGCGGTACCGCTCCACAGCGATTGCCACGGCCAAAAACGAGCAGAGAAGGAGCGGATACATCATGAAGCCGCCGGCCTCCAGCCAATGAATCAGTGTTTCCATCGATGAAATCCTTTCCTGTATCCTGCGCCGGATACAAACTGAGCTGATTTTTTCCAGATGGTTTCATCATATGACAAAGCCCCCGGAATGAAAAGGGAATTCCGCACAAAAAAACAGACGCAGATGTTTCCTGCGCCTGTGTCCCGCATCCCGCTCAGTATCCGTTCACTTCGCTGACAACGCGGTAATTGCCCACATTGAATGCCTGACAGATCGGTGCGAAGAAGCGCCCGGACAGCATCGTGCGGTACATTTCCGATTTCGTGATCATCATGAGGCGGCTGCCGTCATAGGTGATGCGGATCAGGCCGTTATTGACGTACTTTTCAAAATCGTCGGCATCCATCAGCGTCTGCAGTTTTTCCAGCGCCTGACGGACCGGGCCTTCCTGATATTCCGGACGCTCCATCACCGGAACGAACCGGATCTCGTAGATCTTGTCATTGTATCCTTTCGATGCGGCAGAATATCTCTTGCCGGATTCCATTTCCATAGAAATACCTTCCTTCTTCTCAGATTTATTGTATTATAATCCATTTGCCGCCGGTTTGCACCGGGTCAGACGATGCAGCGGTCATGCAGGCTGATGTAGACGCCGTCCCCGATAATGACATGGTCCAGCACCTCCATATCGAGCAGTTCCGCCGCCCGCGCGAAGCGGCGGGTCATGCGGATATCTTCTCCGGACGGCTCCGGGTCGCCGGATGGGTGATTGTGGATCAGGATCAGGCCGTGGGCCTTGTAGCGGATGCCCCACTTCATCGCTTCTTTGAGATCTACCGGCACTGTGCTCAGGCTCCCGATGGAAATCTCCTTTTCTCCGAGCAGACGGTTTTTCACGTTGAGATAGCACACATGAAAATGTTCCTGCGTCTCGTGACGGAGCCGCTCCATGAAGAAATGGGCGACCTTATCCGGCGAGCTCAGCAGCCGCAGGGCCTGCCGGTCGTGGAACGCGGTGAGGCGGCGGCCCAGTTCGATAGCCGCGCAGATGGTGATGGCCTTGTCCTTCCCGATGCCGGAAATGTCCTGCAGGTCGCGCCAGTCCAGGTCCTCATACCATTTCAGCCCGCCTTCGCCAAGGCGCTTCGTCACCTGCCGCGCCAGCTCGATCACAGAGCAGCCCTTCCGCCCCGTGCGGAGCAGGATCGCCACCAGATCGACCATGCTGGCCCGGGCCGGGGACTCTGCAAATTTTTCCCGCGGCCGCTCCTCCTCGGAAATCTCCCGGATCATCGCCATGAGATCACCCCGTTTCTTTCAATCCTTATTTTACGCCTGCCTGTCTGAGCAGCTCCTCCGTCATCCCGCGGGGCAGTCCGATCACATTCGAGCGGGATCCCTTGAGGCAGGTCACCCATTGTCCGGCCAGCCCCTGAATGGCATAGGCTCCCGCTTTGTCCATGGGCTCTCCTGTAGCGATGTACCCGCGAATGTCTTCTGCCGTGAGGAGGCGGAACGTGACCTGCGAGATGCACACGCTGCTGACGGTCCCCTTCTCTGTGACGACGGCCACGCCGGTCATCACCTGATGGGTTCGGCCGGACAGAGTAGACAGCATCGCTTCCGCTTCCGCCGCGCTTCCCGGCTTGCCCAGGACGCGTCCATCCAGGACAACGACCGTATCCGCGCCGAGCACAGGCTCCTGCCGTCCTGTTTTCTCCCATACTTCGGCGGCTTTTCCTTCTGCCTGCAGGCGCACCAGCGCCTCCGGCGGGACATGCCGCGCATTGTCTTCTTCATAGCCGCTCGGGACGACGCGGAACCGGTATCCCATGTCATGCAGGATCTCCCTGCGCCGCGGCGACTGCGATGCCAGAATAAGCATATGATTTCCTCCAAAGGAAAAGACTCTCCTCCGCGGAAGAGAATCTCGTCATGGTCAAAACCGGCTGTAGATCCAGGCGGCGATCAGGATGCCCAGAATGCTGATCAGATTCGGGGCGAACCGGATGCCAAAATGGATCTCCATAATGGCCAGATTCAGATAGATGTCCTGAAAATTGAAAATCTCAAAAGGTTCCGTGATATACGGCATGATGCCGGCCAGGCTCACCTGGCTCATCAGCTGCCCGAGGATGCCGCCGATCAGCGCCCCCGCGGCCAGAAACAGGATCAATGATAAAATACCGTGCGGTCTGCTCACTCTCATGCTGTCCGCCTTTCCTCAGAATGTCGCGCCCTGTACGATCCGGCCTTCGACCCGCTCCGTCAGCGCCTTGCCGACAGGGTCGCCCGTACGGTACTGATAGATGACTCGCCACATCGTATGCCCCAGCGGGAAAATGTATTCCTTCACCGTGAGCGCCGTAGTTTGTCCTTTGCTCACATCGTCGAAGGAAAACGTGAGGCGGATGCCGTCCGCACCGCCGATCTTCACTGCGTCCCGGGTCTCTTTCAGATTCGTCACGGACGGCTCCTTCTTCATCATGTCGGAAGCCGCGGCCGCCTGAGATTCCGCCGTCTTACCCGCAGCGATTTCCCCTGTCACGAGGATCTGCATGTAACGGTTATGTCCTTCCGCGTTGACCTTGGCGATGTCCCGCGGTGCAAGATCTGCCATCTGGCCCTGCACGCCCATCTCGAAGGGCACTTCCAGCGTGATGGTCTCATTGGCGCAGCTGATGCGGTTTTTCCCGAAAATAAACTGATCGTCCAGCGATTCCCCGCCGCATCCGGCCATGCCCAGGAGCGCGGCGGACAGCAGGACGACCGCAAGCATGCGAAATTTCATGGTCTATCCTTTCTCCCGGTCCCGCCTGCGCAGGACCTGTTCCGTGTTCAGTCTGATGCTATTATAACACAGCGGACGGGAAGTGCGTAAAAGACAGCCGGCCCATGCTATAATGCAGAGAATGGAATTCGCATACGGGAGGCACCCATGTATATCGGAATCGTAGCGGAATGGAACCCCTTTCATCAGGGGCACGCGCGGCTGCTCGCCGAAGCCCGGGCGCAGCATCCCGGCGTCCCCGTGGCCTGCGCCATGAGCGGCGCATTCGTTCAGCGCGGAGAACCGGCGCTGTTCGACAAATGGTCCCGCGCCGTCTGGGCCGTGCAGAGCGGCGTCAGCCTCGCCGTAGAATTGCCCGCCGCCTGCGTCCTCCAGAGCGCCGACCGCTTCGCCGAGGCCGGCGTCCTGCTCCTGTCCGATCTGGGATGCACGCATCTCGCATTCGGCACGGAAACGCTCCAGGCGGAACAGTTGAACGCCGTGGCGGAGTGGACGCTCTCCCCCCGCTTCCGCGAAGCCTTCCATGAAGCGCTCGGAAAAGGGCAGCCCTACTCGGCGGCGGTGAATCAGGCCGTCATGCTGGCCTTCCCGTCGCTCGAAGCCGATCTGACGAAGCCGAACAATCTCCTCGGCATCCAGTATGCCCGCACAATCCTGGCGCACAGCCTTCCCATGGAGATCCTGCCGTTCCGGCGCGACCAGAGCCGGCCCGTGTCCGCGACGGCCATCCGAAAGGAAATCGCTGCGGGCTTGCTGCCCTCCCATATCCCGGAAGAGGAACGGCCGTCCATGGACGCGCTTCTCGCCCGAGGCGCCTGCACGGACTACCGCCGCTATGACGACGCCTGTCTTCTCGCTTTCCGCCTGATGGACCACCGCCGTCTCGAGGAGTCCGGCCTGTTTTCCGAAGGACTGGAAAACCGCTGGGACCGGGAAATGCAGCGCGGGTCCTATGAAGCGATGCTCTCCGCCATCAAGAGCCGGCGCTATCTGTACAGCCGCCTGCGACGCATCGGAGCGGCCCTGCTCCTCTCGCCGGCCGGCGGCCCTTCTCCCATGGCGCAGAAACAGCGCGCCGGCTATGCCCGCCTGCTGGCTCTCCGAAGCGGGGAAAGCCGCCTTCTCCGCCGCGCGCATGTCCCAGTGGTGACCAGCTTCGCCCGGGCGGAACGGACGCTCCCCGAAGCGCTGCGGCAGAGCCTCCGCCTCGACAGCCGCGCCTGCGACGTGCAGGCCTGGTGCTTCCGCGGAGAAGCGGAACGGGGCGGACGGCAGGATTATTACCGCTCCCCGCGCGTCCTGTGACAGGGAAACTGTCCCGGCTTAAGTCTTTACAAATCCCCGCTTCTCTTTTATGATGAATAAATAAAAATTCAGAGGATTTCATGCAGAAAGAGCGCTGGAAAGCCGCCGCGCCTGCAACGGCCGCTTTCCGGTATTTTCTTTGCCTGCAGGAACATCCGCTAACGGAGGCGTCCCCCATGACCTACAACGGAGAATTCGGCATCATCCTGGCCTTTGCACTGTACCTGCTCGTGATGATGGCCATCGGCATCTATTATTCGCGAAAACAGAAAAATCTGTCCCAGTACATCCTCGGCGACCGGCAGCTCGGTCCGTGGCTCACGTCCATGAGCGCGGAAGCTTCGGACATGAGCGGATGGATGCTCATGGGGCTGCCGGGCTTCGCCTATCTCAACGGCCTCTCCACCATCTGGACGAGCATCGGGCTCATCGTCGGCACGTGGCTGAACTGGGTCTTCATCTCCAAGCGCCTCCGCACCTATACGGAAGTGGCCAGCAACAGCCTCACCATCCCGGACTATCTGTCCAATCGCTTCGAAGATCACAAAAACGGCCTCCGCTTCATCTGCGCGGTGTGCATCATCATCTTCTTCATCATCTATACGTCGTCCGGCTTCGTGGCGGCGGGCAAGCTCTTCAATACGATTTTCGGCCTGCCGTACACCACCTCGCTCCTGATCGGCGCGTTCGTCGTGATTTTCTACACGTTCCTCGGCGGATTCAGTGCCGTGTGCTGGACGGACTTCATCCAGGGCACCATGATGTTCTTCACGGTCCTCTACATCCCGATCGCCGCTTCTCTCGCGCTCGGCGGGCCGGCCCCCACACTGGAGATCCTTGCCGGCGAAGGACCGGACTTCTTCTCGCTCCTGCCGGAATCGGCCGGCGGATGGGCCAACTTCATCATGTTCGTCTCTTCCATCGGCTGGGGGCTCGGGTACTTCGGCCAGCCGCACATCCTCGTGCGCTTCATGGCCATCAGCGACGCGAAAGAGCTGAAGAAGTCGACGAACATCGCCATGGGGTGGGTCATCATTTCCCTGCTTTTCGCCATCGCGATCGGCATCGTGGGCAAAGCCTATCTTGCGACGCCGCTGGAAAATGCGGATGCGGAACGAGTCTTCATCATCATGGCGGCGGATCTTTCGACGCCCTTCATCACGGGCCTGATCTGGTCCGCCGTGCTGGCCGCGATCATGAGCACCGCGTCTTCCCAGCTCCTTGTCACGGCCTCCGCGGTGTCCCGCGATCTGTACCAGCCGTTCTTCCGGAAGCATTCCGGAGAAAAGGAACTGATCCTTGTGAGCCGCCTCACAGTCCTGGCCGTTTCCCTGTGCGCCCTCTATCTCGCATCCGACCCGAACAGCTACATCTTCCAAATCGTCTCCTACGCCTGGGCCGGGTTCGGCGCCTGCTTCGGACCGGTCACGCTGCTCTCCCTGTACTGGAAGCGCATGACTCTGAAAGGTGCCTACGCGGGCATCCTCACCGGGGGTATCGTGGTCCTCGTGTGGAAACAGTTCGCCTGGTTCGGCCTGTATGAACTGGTCCCCGGCTTCCTTCTCTCCACGCTGGCGATCGTCCTCTTCTCCCTGATGGATAAGGAACCGTCCCCGAAGATCCAGGCAGAATTCGATGAAGCCATCGCCAGAAGCAAACTGTAATCTTTTGCCGGCTTCGCGCCGGCTTTTTTCATGCTGTTTTTCCGGCAGCAAAAAACGACCACCGCTATTGGGTGATCGTTTCTTTTTTCATGAGCAGTCAATAAGCCGAGTTCTGTTCCACAACGTGGCGATGATTATCTATCTAGACAGAAAATTACTCTCCTGTTCAAGCGGCAACAACCCGGAAGGTCAGCGGGCAACCTCAACCCTTCCCTATTCGGCCTTGCTTCAGATGGGGTTTACCAAGCCAGCCAGTTACCTGACTGCTGGTGCGCTCTTACCGCACCTTTCCACCCTTACCGCTTGCGCGGCGGTCTCCTTTTCTATGGCACTTTCCCTGGGGTCGCCCCCGCCGGACGTTATCCGGCATCCTGCCCTGCGAAGCTCGGACTTTCCTCAGACCTCACGGCCCGCAATCATCTTTCGTGCTCACGAGTGACAGTATAGCATACCGATTTTACAAATTCAATCGTTTCCGGCCGGCATCGCCGGATTTCACAGATAAGAAAACACATCCTCCGCCGCCGGGTCCTCTACGACGGTCAGGTCCCAGCCGTTCTCCGCGGCGGCCTGCCGGATTTTCGACGCCATCCGGGGGATGATGACCTTCTCCGTGTGGAAGTGGCCGCCGTCCACCAGCAGGAGTCCCATGGCGGCCGCTTCCTGCGCTTCATGGTACTTCACGTCGCCGGTCAGATAAAGATCGGCACCTGCCTTCCGGGCAAGCCCCATAAATTCCGCGCCGGCGCCGCCGAGGACCGCCGCGCGGCGCACTGTCTTTTCCCGGTCGCCTGCGCACCGGATCACAGGCATCCCCAGCCGGTCCCGGATATACAGAACCGCTTCCTGCCCGCTCAGGGGCCGGGGCAGATCGCCCACGCGCCCCATCATGTCCCACGGTCCGCCGCCGGCCAGTTCATACAGATCCCATACCGGTGTCTCGTACGGATGCACGGCCCGGATGGCCGCTTCCACAGCTTTGAGCTGATCTTCCCCGAGGAAGGTCTCGATGCGCACTTCTTCGGCCGTTTCTTCCTGTCCTGCCCTGCCCAGGAACGGATGCGCTTCCGTGCCCGGCAGGAACCGCCCGGTCCCGGTCGAGGAGAACGAGCAGTGCGTGTACGCCCCGACAGCCCCGGCCCCCGCTTCCGCCGCGGCGCGGCGCACGGCATCCGCATGAGACGCGGGCACGTAAACCACCAGTTTGTAGGTCTTCTTCTGATGAACCGGAACCAAGCCCGTGCAGTTCCGGAGCCCCAGCGCCTCTGCCAGCGCGTCATTCACGCCTTCCTGCGCCGTATCCAGATTGGTGTGCGCCGCGAAAGCGCAGATGGAATGAGACAGCAGGTCCGTCAGCATCCGGCCTTTTTCCGTCCGCAGATCAATGGTCTTCATGCCCTTGAAGAGGAACGGATGATGCGAGACAATCATATCGATGCCGTGCGACAGGGCGTAATCCAGATTGGCCCGCGTCAGGTCCAGCGATACGAGAAGCGCATGCACCGGCTGCTCCGGATCGCCGGCCTGCAGGCCGGGGTGATCCCAGCTTTCCGCCAGTACCGGCGGCGCCCACGCATCCATGAGCCGCATTATGTCTTTTGCCCGAATTTCCATAAGAGTGCCTCCAATTCTTTCTTTTCCTTCAGCGCCTTTTCCCGCTTGGCCCGATTGACCGCATTGGCTGTATCCTCAGCCACGCCGCGAATCGTAAAATCCTTCTTCCGGATCAGCGCGCGGAGAAACTCCGGAAACAGCGGATCGCCCTGACGGCAGGCGAGCACGCCCACCTCCGCTTCGATGTCCGACAGCGCCGGCATCCGGCCATGACGCACGAAAAGGATCTGGTACAGCTGACGGTCCTCGGCCGCCAGCGCTTCGCCGCAGATCGCATAGCCATGCTCTGCCAGCCAGCGCCGAAGCTCCGCCGCATGATTCTGCGGCTGGAGGACCAGCCAGTCCAGCGAGGCGGCCGTATCGGCGCCTTCTTCCAGGATATGGATCATCATCAGTCCGCCCATGCCGGCGATCACCGCGCCGTCTGCCTCGCCGGGCTGCAGCGTCGACAGGCCGGGACCGACGCGCACGGAGACGCGGTCTTCCAGCTGCTCTTTCCGCACGTTGGCCAGCGCGCGCTCCGCCGGTCCCTCATGGATGTCTGATGCCACCGCCTGCCGGATCCGCCCTATCTGGAGCAGGTACAGCGGCAGGTAGGCATGATCTGTCCCGATGTCCGCCGCCGCACGGCAGGCCGGCACGAAATCCGCCGCTTTCTGCAGCCGCGGGGAGAGTGTGATCATGAATGGTTCCTCCTGTGTCTTCCTGCGGCAGTGCCGCCACCAAAAAGAAAAAGCTGAAGCCTGCGCTCCAGCCTTGCCTGTCTGTTGGTGGGCCCACCAGGGTTCGAACCTGGGACCAACCGGTTATGAGCCGGCGGCTCTGCCGCTGAGCTATAGGCCCGATATGCACCAATATCTGTATTTTATCAATTCGCCGTATATCCGTCAAGAAAGCAGCGGACCGCATCGGCCGTCACGGATTCATCAGGTTCTTTGCCGACTTCTTCAGTTTGGACAGCGCCTTTCCCTCGATCTGGCGGATCCGCTCACGGGTCACGTCAAAGCACTTCCCCACTTCTTCCAGCGTGCGCGGTTTGCCGTCGCGCAGGCCGAACCGAAGTTCGAGGACGCTCCGCTCCCGTTCGGACAGACCGTTCAGCATATCGTCGATCTGCTCCCGGAGCAGGATCGATCCGGCCGCATCGTCCGGAGAGACGGCTTTCTGGTCCTCGATGAAATCCCCCAGATGGGAGTCCTCCTTTTCCCCGATGGGCGTCTCCAGCGAGATTGGGTCCTGCGCGATCTTTTTCACTTCGCGGATCTTTTCGGGATTCACGCCCATGCGCTGCGCCAGTTCCTCGTTCGTCGCTTCACGGCCGTTTTCCTGCAGCAGCTGCCGGGAAATGCGGTTCAGCTTGTTGATGGTCTCCACCATATGGACCGGCACGCGGATTGTCCGCGCCTGATCGGCGATAGCCCGCGTGATGGCCTGGCGGATCCACCACGTCGCGTAGGTGCTGAATTTATAGCCCTTCTTGTAGTCGAATTTATCGACCGCTTTCAGCAGACCGAGATTGCCTTCCTGGATCAGATCGAGGAATTGGAGACCGCGCCCCAGATATTTCTTGGCAATGGATACGACCAGCCGCAGATTGGCATCGGACAGTTTCTTTTTGGCCCGCTCTGCCCGCCGCTTATCCTCCTCGGTGGCCGCAGGGAAACTGCCCTGCTCGATGAGCTGGGCCAGCCGGATCTCCTCCTCCGCAGTAAGAAGCGGCACGGAACCGATCTCTTTCAAGTACATGCGGACCGGATCGTCGATGGTAACGGATTCTGGGACAGACAGATCCAGCTCTTCCGCCGCTTCTTCTTCCTCTGCGGCTTCCTCTCCGTCGGCGTCTTCTTCGGCTTCCAGCGCCTCTTCCGTTTCCGGCTCCTCTTCTGCGTCCGGGCTCTCCTCCTCGAAGAGGATCTCCACATGCTGTGCGTGGAGCGCTTCATAGATGGCGTCCTGCTGATGGGCGGACAGCTTCTTCTTTTCGATCAGATGGATGATCTCCCGGTTCGGGATGCACCCGTCCTCCGTGGCTTTCGACTTCAGTTCTTCCACCCATCGCTTGACGGATGCTGTGATTTTTACAGTCATACGGATCTCCTCCCGTCAGGCCGCGTCAGCCTGACGTTTTCTTCTGAAGTTCGCGAATCTCCCGGCTGAGCCGGATGCAGGCGAGCATTTCCTCACGGGCTGCTTCCGGCTGATCCTGTGACAGTTCGCCGGCCTTCTCGGTGTGCCGCTTATACTCTTTCTGCAGATATCCCAGTTTGAGCGGACGGACGAATTCCTCCCACGGAATGGTCCCCGCGTAATCGTCTTTCATCAGGAGCGCGGCCAGCGTTTCCACGTCTTCTGGTCCCAGTTTCTGCTGCACCGCTTTTTCCGTCAGCGTCTGCCCTTCCGTTTCCACCGCCCGGATCGCCTCCGCCAGCCGCTGGCAGAACGGCGACGCATAGGGAAAATCTTTCATTTCCGGCCAGGCGGACGGGAAAGTATGATACAGCAGGCAGTACGCGAGGAAGCCTTCCTCAAGCCGGACCTGCTTCTGCGATTCCCGGTTTTCCGCCTCCTTCACCGGTTCCCGCGGCGAAATGTAGATTCTGGGGCGGTTCCGGCTCACGTACCGCGTCGCTTCGCTGCGGATGAGGCCTTCATCTACGCGCATGGCCCGGGCCATCTTCCGGATATAGGAATTGATCAGGAACGAATCTTCCCGCGCCGTCAGCACGGCAAACATTTCCTGCAGGATATGCTGCTGCCCTTCCAGCGACGTCGCATCGTACTGGCGGAGCAATGATGCGAGCAGATAGTCCATGGCCGGCTGTGCCTGCCGGACCGCTTCCAGATAGGCGTCGCCGCCGTGCAGATTCACGAATTCATCCGGGTCTTTCCCCTCGCCCACACGGGCGACGCGGATGCGGAGCCCCACGGTCTCGGCGATTTCCAGCGCGCGCCGGGTCGCATTCTGCCCGGCTGCATCCATATCATAGCTGAAGACCACTTCATCAGCGTACCGCTTCAGAAGCCGCGCCTGCTCGATGGTAAATGCCGTCCCCAGCGAGGCCACGACGTTCGTCACGCCGTGCGCATGGAGGGAAATGGCGTCCATGTATCCTTCGACCATGATGACCTGCCGCGTCTCGCGGATCCGGGGCAGTGCCTGATACAGCGCAAACAGGAGCCGCCGTTTATTGAAGATAGGCGTTTCCGGGGAATTGAGGTATTTCGGTTTGCTGTCGTCCAGCACCCGGCCCCCGAACGCCACCGGCTTCCCTTTCAGGTTCAGGATGGGAAACATGCAACGGTTCCGGAACATGTCGAAGTACCGGCCGTTGCTATAGCCCACCAGCCCCGCGTCGACCAGCGTCTTCGGGGCGAAATTTTTCTTCTGCGTGAAATCATGGAACAGGCGGTCCCACGCAGGCGGCGCGAATCCCAGCTTGAAGGCTTCGATCGTCTCTGCGGAGAGATGGCGTTTCCGGAAATAGGCCAGTCCCGCCTCCCCCATCCGCGTCTTGGTGAGGCAGTTGTGAAAATAATCGGATGCGAGGCGCGCAGCTTCGTACATCGCCGTGATTTCCGACTGTTTCTTCCGGTCTTCTTCCGACACCTGTTCTTCCGGGAGCTCGATGTGGGCCATTTCTGCCAGATGCTCCACTGCTTCCGGGAACGACAGGTTTTCCATTTTCTGGACAAACGTGAATACGTTTCCCGCGGCGTGGCAGCCGAAACAGTAATACAGCCCCTTGTCCGGCGACACAGAGAAAGACGGCGTTTTCTCATGATGGAACGGGCAGCACGCCCAGTATCGGTTCCCTTTTTTCTTCAGCGGGATATAGGAGCCGATCACGTCTGCAATATTGAGACTGTCCGACACCCGCTGCAAAAATTCCGGTCCAAAATATCTCATAGGTTTTACTTCCTCAGCGGCCGGAGGCCTGCGGCCCCCTTCTCCGGATGCCGATGAAAAAAACTGACAAGCCAGATTTCAGAGTTGTCAGTTTATCTGTCCCTGCGCGGACGGAAATCATTCCTTCCCCGCCTGCACAGGGCTTGTGAGTTCCTGCCAGCGCGCCGTCAGCAGACGGACGTATTTCTCCGGATCCAGCCCGAAGCTGCGGAGCACATATCCGTCGCTGGCCTCCACCAGCAGCGTCCGTCCGTCGTCCGTCACGCCAAAATCCAGCGCATACCCGCAGGGCGCGCTGTGAAAAGCGGCGACCGCCTGTTTCATCCGTTCCACATCCGGGAACAGATCCCACCGGCCTGCATAGGGATTCAGCCCGATAATCTCGCCGCGCAGCACCCAGAGCCGCCATTCTGACAGAAAATTGACCTTCTCGCTGCACCAGACGGGGATATCTTCCAGTCCGCCGCCCAGCTTGATCAGGTCTTCCGATTTATCCAGTACCGTCCCGGAGAACCGCTTCACATCCCAGATCGGCTTCACGAAGACGTGCCAGCTGTCGGCATGGCTCGTGATCGAGAAAAGCGTGGATTTCCAAATCCGGCGCCCGAGGAAATCCTTCAGTTCTTCCGGATAATCCATCGGCGTGAGATGAATGCCCATCCGGTCCATGGCGACTTCCACATCGTCCAGCGTCCCCACGATGGGATCCTCCGGTGCGTTGTCCTCGATCGAGTAAACGGCCTTATAAGGCACGACAGGAATACCAAGAGTGGCGCAGCCCGTGTACACATCAAAACAGTTCTGATTGAAAAATTCGCCTGTATGCCGGATCCGGATATACACTTTCATACGTCCACCTCATTGGTATATGATGATAGATTTTAGCTATATTTTTTATTATATCACAATCCGGGAAACATGTTTTACTTTTTTATCCCGCTAAAGTTGCTGAAGAAACGAAAACGCGGAACCCCGCAGGGCCCCGCGTATGGATCACAGGAAGAAATAAGCATACGATACCGCCGCCACGACGAACCGGTAGTAGGCAAAGCCGGACAGCGTAGAACGGTTCAGGAATTTCAGGAACCAGAGAATGGAAATGTAAGCCACGACGAAGGACGTCACAAATCCCACCGCCAGCACGCCGAAATCGTCCATCGACAGATCAGAGGCCACTTTCAGCAGATCATAGGAGCAGGCCAGGAACATGAGAGGCACCGCCATGATGAAGGAAAAGTCGGCCGCCGCTTTGCGGGAGATCCCCAGAAGCAGGCCTCCGGCGATGGTGCTCCCGCTCCGGGAAAACCCGGGCCAGAGGGACAGGCACTGGAAGAGCCCCATCTGCAGCGCTTTCGCTGCGGTGATCTCATCCACATCGCGGATCACGAATTCTTTCCGCATCTTTTCCGCCAGGATCATGAAAAGGCCGCCGATGATGAGCCCGACAATGACCGTCAGCGGACCGAAGAGGTATTCCTTGATCAGCCCGTGGCAGACGAGGCCCACCAGACAGGCGGGAAACATGGCCAGGGCGATGTTCACGCAGGAAGCGCCTCTCGTGCGGAACCAGTTTTCCCGCTTGACCATGTGGACAAATTTTTCCCGATACACGAGGATGACGGACAGGATCGCGCCGAACTGGATAAATACGTCGAACACATTGGCCAGCTGCCCCGTAAAGCCGAGCATATGCCCGACAAGGATCAGATGGCCGGTGCTGGATACGGGGATATACTCCGTCAGCCCTTCTACGATGCCCACGATCAGCGCGCAGAAATAGTCGTACATACATTACTCCTTCAGCAAATGGTCATGAATCAGCCGGCGGATCACCAGACGGTCTGTGGGAAACGCCAGCTCCGGCAGCGAGGAGGCGCGGAAAAAGCGGACCTCCGCCACATCGTCGCCGCTGCGGCAGAAACCGCCCCGGATGCGCGTGAGGAACCATGTCCCCGTCGTATGGGCCGCCGGCTCATGAAAATTGGAATACACATCATACACAGACACCGGCTCGATGAGAAATCCGGTCTCCTCCCGCATTTCCCGGACCAGTGCCTGACGAATATCTTCATTATACTCCACGTGTCCACAGGGGATGCACCACCTGCCCTCCCGGGTCTCCCCGGACGCCCTGCGCCCCAGCAGAAGCTCCCCCTCAGGCGACAGGATGATGCCAGCGACGCCGGTGATGGGGTTTTCATAGGAAATGCGCCCGCAGTGCCGGCAGCACAGGCGGTACTCTCCCTGCGCGAGCATCCGTATCAGCGGATGGCCGCACCAGGCGCAGAACCTCTTTCCCGTCGTATCCATCACAGGGTCCCCTCGAGATTTTTCGCGCGCACGCTCCGGATCCGGTCCAGCGCCGGCGCGAGCGGTGCGGGGATCTGTGGATTTTTCATGGAAACGATATTGTAGATGATCTTTTCCGTTTCATTGATGTAGAAGACGAGCGCCGTCTTCCGGTCTTCCGAGAAGTAAATATACGCGCTCTGCGGATGCGGCGCGGCCAGATTCATTTCCAGTTTCTGCGGCTCGCCGTAGAGAAATTCCAAAGTGGAGAGCTGATCGCCCACGGACACGCCGCGTCGCGTCGTCATCGCGCCGTCCGTCACGAAAAGCGAAGAGATCACATGGCTCTTCGCGTCCATTCGTACGCCGAATCCGGGATAGTACCAGATCTCCTCTTCCGGATTGACCGCCTTCTTCTCCCACACGAGCCAGGAATGCTCCCGGAACACCTGTCCCACAGCATACCCTGCGATCATGAATTCCTCATCGGAAAACCGCCGGCCTGCAGGAAGGATCTCCTGCTCCACCGCCGGGAGCCAGGCGCCGGCAAAGGCCAGCTGCATGGACTGCACATGGTCTTTGGAAATGGTGAAAACGAGCTGCTGACCGCCGGACTGATAGACAAAGTAGCATTTCTGCGCCGGTCCGTCCCAGTAGATCTGCGACGGCCTGCCGTACGAACGCACTACGTTTTCCCGGCTGTCGCCCGTGGTGATGCCGCGGGCCGAGGCGACATCTTTCTTTTCTGCAGAAATCACAGACGCTCCGGCAGACGGAAAGCGGTCTGGGATATCCAGATCGTCCCGCGCTGTATAGGCATAGGCATTTTCCTGCACAAACCGGACGGTGATCCCGGCCCATTGTGATTCATTGTACACGCTGCCATGTTCCGTTTTCTGCGGCATGCCTTCCGCCGCGGCCGCTTCTTCTGCCGACATGCCGAGACGAAGTCCTCCCAGCCGGAAGTCTTCCTCCGTCAGCGGCGCGTCATGGATGGATGCGATCCGTACCGGAGCTTCCTGCGGAACGCCTCCGGAAGACGGTTCCTGCGCTGTTTCTTCTGCAGCGGCTGCCGGCTGCGGAGCCGCCCGGACTACCGCAAAGGGGCCTGCCGCCAGGAGCCCCGCGAGGATCCACGCCGCACAGGTGCTGTATTTCATACTGTTCCTCCTCAGGTCCCGGATCAGCCGGGGCCCAGATCCCTGAAAACTGACTTTCCTATCATTATTACCGGCCCGCCGGGGCCTGTCAAGCGGCACACACAAAAAGCACCGGAAACGAGCCCGGTGCCCTTTGTCAGACGAAATCTTACGCTTTTCTGTGGCGCTCTACGAAACGGCCGATGCGGACCAGCGCTTCCGCGATGTTTTCGCGGCTGGCCGCATAGGAGATGCGCACGTGGCCGCGGCCCTGCTCGCCGAAGCAGCTCCCCGGCACCACGCCGACCTTCTCCTCTTTCAGGAGCTGTTCGGAAAATTCTTCGTCGTCCATGCCGGTGCAGGTGATGTCCGGGAAAATATAGAAAGCGCCCTTCGGTTCGAAGACCGGCAGGCCGATCTTTTTCAGTCCTTCATAGATCATGACGCGGCGGGCCGCATATTCTTCATACATGGCCTGCACGTCGTCGTCGCAGCTCTCCAGCGCGGCGATCGCCCCGTACTGACTCGTGGCGGACGCACAAAGGATCTCGTACTGGTGGACTTTGTAAATGGATTCCACCGCTTCCTTCGGCGCGCACAGATAGCCGATGCGGAGTCCGGTCATCGCATAGGACTTGGAGAAACCATTCAGGACGATGGTCCGTTCTTTCATGCCCGGCAGGGACGCCACACAGGTGTGCGTGCCTTCGTAGGTCAGGTCGCAGTAGATCTCATCAGAGATGACGATCAGATCGTGTTTCTGCGCAAATTCGGCAATCTTTTCCAGCGACGCCCGGTCCATGACCGTGCCGGTGGGGTTATTCGGATAGCCGATCAGCAGGATTTTCGTTTTGTCTGTGACTTTTTTCTCCAGCTCTTCCACGGTCAGCTTGAAATCATCCTTTTCCCAGGTAGGCACGAGGACCGGCACACCGCCTGCAAAGCGGACGCAGGCCGGATAGGCCACATAGGCCGGATCCGGGATCAGCACTTCATCGCCCGGGTTCAGGAGCGCCGACATGGCGATGCTGATGGCTTCGGACACGCCGACCGTCACGATGATCTCGCTGGCCGGATCGTAATCCACATGGTAGCGGCGGTGGAACAGCGCGGCAATATCTCTGCGCAGCGGGAGCAGCCCCAGGTTGGACGTATAGGACGTCTCCTTCCGCTTCAGGCTGTCGATGCACGCATCGATGACCTTGTCGGGCGCGGCATAATCCGGTTCCCCTACGCCGAGAGAAATCACGCCTTCCATCGTATTGGCCAGATCAAAGAATTTGCGGATGCCGGACGGCGGCACCGCCTTGACGTTCTCTGCGATTTTTGATTCCCAGTTCATGATGTCCTCCTTCATGCTTCCGCATGGATCATTCCTGCGGCGCTTCCGCCACCGCTTTTCCAAGCGCTTCACATTTCTCGAGCGCTTCTTCGTCAGGATAGCCGTAGGCCAGCACCGGACGGGCGGGGAAAATCCCGCCCGCAAAATGCAGCTCGGCCTCCCAGGAATTCAGCCAGGCGCCGCGGCTCCATCCGCAGGAGCCGAAGACCCCCATGCGCTTTCCCTTGAGAAACGGCTTCAGCTTCTCCGTAAACGGGCGCATCTGCGACTCTTCGATCACTTCGACGCCCCACGCCGAGCAGCCCAGCAGGATGCAGTCGTACTGCGTCCCGATCGTCTCCGCGTCCACGTCCGCCACCGGCGCGAGCAGCACTTCCTCCCCGCTCTTCCGGGCTCCTACGGCGGCCGCTTCCGCCATGGCTTCCGTATTGCCCGTACTGGAATAGAAAATGACAGCGGTCTTTCCCGCCATGGGATCCTCCCTTCCGCCTCCCGGCATCGATCTTAAAAAATAAAGCGCCCGTCCATAAGAGCGCTTTATCTGACTTCCTGTCCTTCTATGAAATTAAGCCTTTGCGATCGTTTCGCCCAGCGCCTTGCAGGCCGCGAGCGCTTCGTCGTCCGGATAGCTGTACGCCTTCACCGGATCGGCGGCGAGCGTGACGCCGGCTTCCGTCAGGCGGTTCTTCCAGTTTTCGATCCAGTCGCCCTGATTCCAGGCATAGGACCCGAAGATGCCGACCACTTTGCCCGCGAGATTCGGGAGCAGTTCCGCGAAGAACGGTTCGAATTCATATTCTTCCAGTTCTTCGTTGCCCATGGCCGGGCAGCCGAGGATGATGTGATCATAGGCCGCTACATCCGCCGCGGAAGTGTCGCTCACGAAGCTGAGGGACGTCTCTGCGCCTGCTGCCTTTGCGCCTTCTTCGACAGCCTGAGCCATGGCTTCCGTGTTGCCGGAGCCGGACCAGTATACGATTGCTACTTTTGCCATAATAAAGCCTCCTGTTCATAATCGGATCTCAGCGATCCGTGCTTCTTTAATATTACGGAAGAGCCGCGCCGTTGTCAATCATCGGCACCCCGTTCCTCACCCGTTCCGGAGGAACGCCGCGAGCAGATCTTTTTCCTTGTAGAACCGGCGCTCTTTCATCATCTCCGCCAGGTCGGCCGTCAGCTCCTTCCGGTCCGCGTCGGAATTGATGAGCCCCAGCACGACGCGGAAGCCGCTCACCTGAAGCACCATCTGGTACGCTTCCCGATAGGTGACGCCGTTTTCCTTTCTCGTGATCGTGAAAGCCCCCTCCCAGCGGGGATGCTCGCGGTCGCTGATGCGGACAAGCGGCTCGCTTCCGGCAAATTCCGCGCCGCTCCGGCGGATCTCCTCGTTCATGTGCTCCGCGATGACGTCCATCTGTTCGGACGGCGTCTTATTCCGATAGGCCGTCTCGCCCTGCCGGACGAGGTACGGCACGCCTACCGCCGCAGACGCCGCCCAGCCGTAAGAAAAGTCCGTGCCGTCCGCGTAGGTCATCGTATAGAAAACGCCGTTCATCATGCCGGAGCGGATGAAGGTCCACCGGATGCCGCCCGTTTGGAGGAAATCCAGCGATTTCTGCTCGCCTTCCTCAAACGTGACGTGCTCCGGCAGCGTCATGCGCCCGATATAGGCCATATCCCAGTGATCCGCCGCGCCGGCCGGCCAGGCCGCTCCCAGTGCGAGCGCGCCGGCCAGTACGGCGGATATCCATGCGTGTTTCATCTCAGTCCTGCTTCTTCTGCATCTTGGCCCAGGAATCTTTCAGCCCCACGATGCGGTTCACCACGATATGATCCTCGGTCGAATCCTTATCGATGATGAAGTAGCCCTTGCGCAGGAACTGGAAGCGGTCGCCCACTTTATACTCGAGGATCGCCGGTTCGGCCTTGCTCTCCAGGACCGTGAGCGAATCCTTGTTGATCTTATCCATGAAATCGCGGCCGTCGTCCTGATCGTCCGGCGAAATCAGATAATCGTAGAGCCGCGCCGTGATGTCCACCGCCGTGTCCGCGCAGACCCAGTGCAGCGTCCCTTTGACCTTCCGGTCCGCGCCGGGGGTCCCGCTCCGCGTATCCATGTCGCAGGTGCAGCGGATCTCCGCGATGTTTCCGGCCTCGTCTTTCACCACCTCGTCGCAGCGCACGATGTACGCGCCCTTGAGACGGACTTCCCGGCCCGGCGCCATGCGGAAGAATTTCTTCACCGGCGTCTCCATGAAGTCTTCCCGTTCGATGTAGAGGTTCCGGCTGAACGGCACCTGCCGCGTGCCCATTTCCTCATTTTCCGCATTGTTCTCTAGCGGGAAATATTCGATTTTGCCCTCCGGATAATTTGTGAGGACCACCTTCACCGGATCGAGCACCGTCATGATGCGCGGCGCTTTCCCCTTCAGATCTTCGCGGATGCAGTGTTCCAGCTGGGCGATGCTCACCACGTTGTCCGCCTTTGCGACGCCGATCTGGTCGCAGAACATGCGGAGCGACTCCGGCGTATAGCCGCGGCGGCGGATGCCGGAGATCGTGGGCATGCGCGGATCATCCCATCCGGACACTACGCCGGCTTCCACCATGCGGCGGAGCTTCCGCTTGCTGGTGATCATGGTGGTCACATTGAGGCGTGCGAATTCGATCTGGCGGGGCTTCTCCTCTCCGTCGTACGCCTGGAGGCACCATTCGTAAAGCGGACGGCGTTCTTCAAATTCCAGCGTGCAGATGGAATGGGTGATGTGTTCCAGCGCGTCCGACAGCGGATGCGCGAAATCGTACAGCGGATAGATGCACCACTGATCGCCCGTGCGGTGATGCGTCGCGTGGAGGATGCGGTAGATGACCGGATCGCGCATGACCATGTTCGGGGACGCCATGTCGATCTTGGCGCGGAGCACCTTTTCCCCGTCTTTGTACTTGCCTTCCTTCATTTCCTGGAAAAGCTTCAGGTTTTCTTCCACCGAGCGGTTCCGCCACGGGCTTTCCTTTCCCGGGTGGGTCAGGTCGCCGCGCGTGTCATGGATCTCCTCGCTGGTCTGATCGTCCACGTATGCCAGCCCCATGCGGATCAGCTTGCAGGCGAATTCATACAGTTCCGGGAAATAATCCGACGCGTAGTGCACCGGCTCCTTCCACTGGAATCCCAGCCATTTCACGTCTTCCAGGATGGAATTGACGTATTCCACCTCTTCCTTCGTGGGATTCGTATCATCGAAGCGCACGTTCGTCGCGCCGTGGTATTTCTTCCCGATGCCGAAGTTCAGGCAGATGCTCTTCACATGGCCGATGTGAAGGTAGCCGTTCGGTTCCGGCGGGAACCGGGTCAGGACCCGGCCGTCTTTATACACATGATTGGCAATATCCTTATTGATTTCCGCTTCAATAAAATTCGCCGCTTCTCTTTTCTCTTCCATAACCGTCTCCTTTGCATGATACCGCACCGCCTAGCCCGGAGAGATCTGCCGGACCGGTCTGCACAGCATGGCTGTACATCCATGTATGCAATATACTTTATTTTAGCACAGCCGGAAATAAATGCGAACTGAAATCCGGCCACTCCGCAGAAATTTCCGACGTCCGCCGCCTCCCCGGACGGCCGGCGGACGCCGTGTGATATAATGAATCTCAGAATCATACATTCATGCAGAAAGAAGGATGAATATGCAGCGACTGATTTCATACAGCTACGAAGGCCTCCGCCAGTGGGGCGTACTGGCCGCCGACGGCCAGTCCATCTATCCGGCTTACGACCTGGAAGAGACCTATTATATCCCCCTTGCGGAGACGCTGGAAGAATTTATCGAGACCGGCGAAGAAGGGCTGCTCAACCTGGCGAAGCTGCTGGAGAGCAACAGCAAGGACAGGAGCGTCGAGCCTCTTCCCCTCTCGGAAGTGCAGCTGGAGGTCCCCTTCCGCCCCCGCCGGAACATCCTCTGCGTCGGCAAGAATTATCAGGAGCATGTGCGGGAATTTGATCAGAACAAAGACGCGAAAAATCCCGCCGCGCCGATCTTCTTCACGAAAGCCACCACGTCGGTCATCGGCCCCGGTGAAGCGATCGACAGCCATCCGGATGTGACGGGCCAGGTCGACTACGAAGGCGAGCTCGGCGTCATCATCGGGAAGCAGGGCGCGGACATCGCGCCGGAAGACGCCATGAAATACGTCTACGGCTACACCATCATCAATGACGTCACCGCCCGCGATCTCCAGAAAACCCATGTGCAGTGGTTCCGCGGCAAGAGCCTCGACACCTTCTGCCCCATGGGCCCGACGATCCTCGTCGGCGGTTGGCCGGCTCCCTTTACGATCTACACGCGCGTGAACGGCCATCTCCGCCAGGAAGGCAGCACGTCCGACCTGATCTTCTCCATTCCGAAGCTCATCTCCGTGCTGTCTGCCGGCATGACGCTCCTCCCGGGCGATGTCATCGCCACCGGCACGCCGAAGGGCGTGGGCATGGGCATGAACCCGCCGGAATTCCTGAAGAAAGGCGACGTGGTGGAAATCACCATCGACCCCATCGGCACGCTCCGGAATCCCGTGAAATGACAAGTAAAAAGAGCAGGCGCTCCGCAGGGAGCCCTGCTCTTTTTACTTGCTTCTTTTTTACTGCGCTGGATGCAGCCCGTTTTCGGACATCCGGAGATCCGGTGCGATCCGCGGCAGTTCCCTGTTGATAACCTCCGCCATCATCTGTTTCGCCCGCCAGTCGCCGTGCAGCCCGTCGGCGGCCAGTTCCGACGGCATCTCTGTCCATGCGGCAAACGGAGCCGCCGTATCGATGTGCGTCTGCGTACGGATGAACGCGTTCACTTCGGCGAAGGCGGCCTGCCAGTTGTCCGCCGTGGGCTGGTCGAAGGCACGGCGGATATTGTCCGGATGAATCGGCGGCAGCGTGAGCAGGACAGGCCGGATGCCGAGACGCCGGCATTTCTCCTGGATCTCCTGCAGATCGGCAATGACGCTCTCTGCCGGCACGCCGGCACGCAGACTGTTCGTGCCCGTCATGATGAGAAGATATTCCGGATGGAACGGCGCGATGTCCCGGTCGAACCGCTCCGCCGTCGCCCGGCTGGTATCCCCGCTCTCCGACAGATTCACCGCGGGAAAATCCAGATAATGGGCATAGCTGTAGGTCCAGTCCGCCGGTCCGTAAGAAAGCCGTCCGCCGCCGTGGCTGATGCTGTCCCCGGCGATAGCGACCTGCCAGCCGTCCTCCGGCGCCGTGCGAAACGGTTCCGCTTCGCTCCATCCGCCGAGAGGCCGGCCGTCTGCATCCATGGCGCGCACCCGCCACCAGTATGAGCCGATGCGCGGCGACGGGTCGTACAGATTCGCATTGGAAATGACCTTCGAGAAGATCCGGTGCGCCGAGGGCGCCCACCCGTCCGGATTTTCCGGTGCAGCATCCGTCACTTCCACTTCATACTGCGCCGCATTGTCCACCGGCGTGAAGGAATACACCGGATACAGCAGAACGGAACCCGGCTCTCCGTCGAAATGCGACCGGGGCCGCGGACCGCAGCCGGCATCGGCCTGCCTGTCCGCCGGATACGGCCGGAGCTCGGAGAAACTGCCCAACGGATGGCGGTCCAGATCGAGCGGCCGCACCCGCCACCAGAGATCCCCGCGGACCTGCCCGTCCCGGTCGATGCGCGCCCGGCTGATGAGGGCGCTGTTCGTGTAGATTTCCCCGTTCCGGTAAATCGCCGCGCCGGAGCGGGCATCTGCCGACAGATCGGACGGCACCGCATCGAAGAGCTCCACTTCATAGCAGGCCGCATCCAGATCAGGCGCCCACTCCAGATAGAGCGCCGGTGCCGTGCACACCGCCGCTAGATTGGCTGCCGCACGATCGGCCCCGGGCAGCATGCACAGCGCCGTGCCGACCGCAGCGGCCACACAGGCGGCGGTCAGCCATCGAACCCATTTCATGGCGCTCCCTCCTTTCTGCTTTCAGTATAGGCGTTCCCGGCGAGGGAAACCAATGCCTGTTCAGAACTCCGTATTATACATGAAAAGCATGGATACCGCTGAATTATGACTGCTGTATTTCATCGAACAGGGGAACCGTCATCCGCGCCTCTGGCGTCTCGATCACCGCTGTGCCAGGCACGATCTGTTCCGACTCCCGGCAGCGGAGCGTTCCGAATTCCTGAAGCAGAGCGTGCCAGCTCTGCCGGTGCTGCCCCATGATCCGGGACCGGTCTCTCGGATGGCATACGATCCCTTCCGGATGCGCCGCATGCCGCAGCGCCCGGCGCAGGGCATGCCGGACAATGAGTTGATCCGCCAGATCGCCCAGCGCCGGATGATACGGCCCTGCGGCCAGAGAGCCGCCCCGGTCCAGTTCTTCCGTCGCCTGCAGGCCCATGCGGATGACCGGGATGCCGTGCCGGCCGTACCATCGCTTCAGGAACGCACAGCGGAATGCCGCCTCCTTCACAGTAAGCGGCTGATAGCTCCCGCGCTCATACAGGCGGCACAGCGGCGTATCCCGCAGGACGAGGACCGGATAGAGACGGATGAAATCCGGCCGGAGGCCGGCGCCCCGCCGGGCGGTGCGCCGCAGGGACTGCCAGCTCTCTCCGGGCAGTCCAGTCATGAACTGCAGCCCCACGCGGAAA
>ERZ826016.81-NODE-81-length-117102-cov-5.054465_pt1 | contig 117102 bp, 148 predicted proteins | sample MGYA00519872_ERZ826016 | MGnify/ENA primary metagenome ERZ826016 (study PRJEB31778, sample SAMEA3449218) | human gut metagenome | biome: human gut; feature: human-associated habitat; material: faeces | place: United Kingdom | collected 2010/2012 ... | reverse complement strand
AAATATAAGAAAACTGGAGCAGGATATATTTCCCCTCCAGTTTTAGTATAGAGCCGATATTTTCTGTTTCTTTTTCTTTTTATGAAAGTATGTTGAAGTTGTAAAAGTGCTTTATTATACTAATAGAAAAGGAGATAGATTATGGCAATTAAAGTAATAATTATGGATATTGATGGGACTTTAGTCAATGATGAAAAAGTCATTACACCACTTACTAAAGAAACCCTTTTAAAAGCACAAGATAAAGGGGTACGTTTGGTTTTAGCTTCAGGAAGACCAACAAGTGGATTATTAAAACTTGCTGAAGAATTAGATATGGAAAATCATCATGGTTTATTTGTATGTTTCAATGGTTCAAAAGTAGTTGATTGTCAAAGTCATGAAACACTTTATAATCATGCGATTTCAGTAGAAGATAGTAAAGCTGTCTTAGAACATTTAAAGAATTTTAAAGCAAGACCAATGTTTGATAAAGATGAATATATGTATGTTAATGATGTTTTTGATAATACAATTACATATAAAGGAAAACCATTTAATGTGATGCAATATGAATCAAGAGGAAATAACTACATCTTATGTGAAAAAAGAGATTTAGCAGCCTTTGTTGATTTTGAAATCAATAAAATTCTTACATTTGGTGATCCAGACTATTTACAAGCACATTATAAGGAAATGATGGAACCATTTAAAGATCGTTTAAACTGTATGTTTACATCTGATTTCTATTTTGAATATACTGCAAAAGGTGTTGATAAGGCCAAAGCTTTAGATAGTGTTTTAATTCCTATGGGTTATAAAAAAGAAGAAATGATGGCTTTTGGGGATGCTCAAAATGATAAATCAATGGTTGAATATGTTGGCTTAGGTGTGGCTATGGGAAATGCTTCAGATGAATTAAAAGCAGTAGCTAATGAAATTACAGATACAAATAATAATGATGGTATTGCCAAGGCCATTATGAAACATATTGAGTTATAAAAACGGAGAAATCCGTTTTTTTCTTTGAGATACTTGAAAAAAAAGGAAAGGGATAGTATTCTATAGTTAGTTAGATTAGGCTAACTATAGGAGGGGGGATATTATGTTTTTATCAATCAAGGATCTTAAAAAAAGCTTTGGTGAAGATGAATATAAGACAGAAGTTTTAAAAGGTATTGATTTTGAAATAGAAAAAGGTGAAATTTGTGTTTTACTTGGGCCTTCAGGTTCTGGTAAATCAACACTGCTAAATATTATTGGAGGAATTGATCAACCAGATAGTGGCACAATTATGATTCAAGGGAAAACAATTTCAACATTAAAAGAAAAAGATCTAACAAATTATCGTCGTAATCATTTGGGATATGTTTTTCAAATGTATAATTTGATTTCACATTTAAATGTTGAACAAAATATTGATGTAGGAAAATATTTAAGTAAAAATCCATTAGATAAAGAAGAACTTTTACAAACACTTGGTTTAAAAGAACATCGTTATAAACAACCAAACCAATTATCTGGTGGTCAACAACAAAGAACTTCAATAGGACGTGCAATCATTAAAAATCCAGATTTATTGCTTTGTGATGAACCAACAGGGGCTTTAGATTATCATACATCAAAAGATATTTTACAATTGATTGAAGATGTTAATAAAAAATATGGTAATACAACTATTATTGTAACGCATAATGATGCAATTAAAGATATGGCTGATCGTGTGATTTATTTACATGACGGGCGTATTCGTGAAAATATTAAAAATACACATAAAATTCCAGCAAAGGATTTGAATTGGTAAAATGAAGAATCCATTATTTAAAAGATTACCATATATTTTAAAAGATGAAATTGCAAAATATTTAATTATATTTTTATTTATGGCAGGATCTATTGGTCTTATTTCAGGGTTTTTAGTGGCTGATGGCTCAATGATCAAAGCTTATAATGACAGTTTTGATAAATACAATATTGAAGATGGACATTTTCGTTTAAATGATTCTCTATCAAAAGAAAATAAAAAGGCTTTAGAAAAAGAAGGTGTCACAATTTATGATCTTAATTACATTGAAGAAGAAGTAGAATCTACAAGTACAATTCGTCTCTTTAAACCAAGAAACAAAGTCAATCAAGTATGTATTATGGAAGGAAAACTTCCTCAAAGTAAAAATGAAATAGCGATTGATCGTATGTATGCCGATAATAATCATTACCAAGTAGGCCAAACCATCAAAGTAGGTAAAAAGAAGTTAAAAATTACGGGACTCGTCGCTTTATCAGATTATAGTGCTCTTTTTTCAAAAAATAGTGATCTAATGTTTGATTCTGTTAAATTTGGTGTGGGCATTATTTCTAAAGAGGAATTTAAAAGTTTTAAAGACGCTAAAATCTATTATAACTACGCTTGGACATATAATGAAGATGTTGATAATGAAGTTAATGCCAGTAATGATTTTTTAAATGTACTTGTTAAAAATGTTTCAGGTATTGACGATTATATTCCTCAATATGCTAACCAAGCTATTCACTTTACAGGTGATGATATGGGTGGTGATGAGGCAATGATGACGGTTTTACTTTATATCATTATTGGGATTCTTGCCTTTGTCTTTGCAATCACTACTAAAAATACTATTGAAAGTGAAGCACCAATGATTGGAACACTTCGCGCTATGGGATATACAAAAAAAGAAATGTTGATTCAATATATGACATTACCTATTCTTGTTTCTTTAGTTGCTTGTATTGTAGGAAATATTTTAGGATATACATATTTTAAAGCTGTCATGGCCGGTATGTATTATGGAAGTTATAGCTTACCAACTTATGTAACGATTTGGTCTGGGGATGCTTTCATTAAAACGACAATCATTCCATTTATTATGATGGTTTTAATTAATTATGGTATTTTAATGAAATCTTTAAAATTATCACCTCTTAAATTTATGAAAAGAGATATTAAAAAAGTTAAAAAGAATAAAAAAACATTGGTATTGCATCGTTTGGGCTTCTTTTCTCAATTTAGATTAAGTGTTATTTTAAATAATTTATCAGGTTATATTACATTATTTGTGGGTGTTTTATTCGCAATTATTTTATTAATGTTTGGAATGGATATGCATCCTGTTCTCGATCATTATCAAGATATTGTTGTTAATAATATGACTGCTAAATATCAATATATTTTAAATACACCAGAATCAGTTGATACCACAGCCATTGAACAAGTTTTTCAAACGATTCCTCAAGAATTTAGAGATAGTTTCTTAAGTTTGATTGATGATCAATATGATGAAATGTATGATAACTATAAAACTAAAACCAAAGGGGCAGAAGCTTTTTCACTTTATTCATTAAAAACACTTCCAGAAAGTACAATAGAAGAAGATATTAGCCTCTATGGTTTACAAAATAATAGTCAATATATTCATATAAAATCATTACCAAAAAAGGGTGTTTATATTTCAAAAGATGTTGCTGATAAATATAATTTAAAAAAAGGAGATCGTATTTCTTTAAAAGAAAGCTATAAAGATTTACGTTATACTTTTGAAATTAAAGGTATTTATGATGCACCTGGTAGTATGGCACTTTATATGTCAAAGTCTTATTTTAATGAAGTTTTTAACTGTCAAGAAGGATACTTCAATGGTTATTTCTCTAATAAAAAAATAACAGATTTAAAAGATGACTATATCGCCTCAACCATTACTCAAGATGATTTAACAAAAGTATCAAGACAATTAAATGTTTCAATGGGAGAAATGTTCTATTTAGTTGAAGGATTTGCAATTGTGATGTTTATTATGCTTATTTATCTTCTTACAAAGATGATTATTGAAAATAATAAAGTATCGATTTCCATGGTTAAAATTCTTGGTTATACATCAAAAGAAATACAAAAGATGTATGTTCATGCCACAACAATTGTTATTTTGATTTCAACATTACTTTCTTTTGGAATAACAACATGGATCCTATCTTATGCTTTCAAAATTGTTTTTGAAAAATATGCAGGATGGCTTCCTTTCTATGTAGAAGGTAGTGTTTATATCAAGATGCTTATCCTGACGGTTATTTCTTACTTATTTGTCATGATGATTCAAATGAGAAAAATCAAGAAAATCCCAATGGATGAAGCGTTGAAGAATGTTGAATAAAAAAATAAGGCTCCGAAAGGAGCCTTATTCATTTTCTATGCGACTATCTTCAGTGATTTCTTCTACCCAATATCCATGAATACTGTCTCTTGCATCTTGGTAGAGTTTGTTGAAATGATAAATTTCTAAACACCAAATACCAATAGATATAAATATAATAATGGTTACTAATGTTTTAAAAATATATTTTTTATTAAGTTGCTTTATTATGTCATCGTTTTCTAAACTTTCAATATATGATCCAGCAACTTCATTAGGACTACCAAATTCATCTATGATATTTTGATAAGTACAATTAGGTTGAGTATTTGAAAATTCAATGATTTTTTGTGTTAGTAACTTTAGAAATTCTTTTTTATCTTTAGAATAAAAAGGAATAATTTTTTTAACATATTTTATATATTTTTTGATTTCTTTATTCATTTTTTACTCCTAATTTAAATACTTATTTTTCTTGTTTTTCTTTTGCTATTTTTTCTTTATATTCTTCAGCTGTATATGTTTTCATCTTTGTATGTTTTGCTTCATCAATCAATTGATTGATTCGATATCTTTCAAATCCCCAAACACTTATGCATAAAATAATTATGACAGAAATAAAAATATTTATAATTTTCTTTTTATTAAGTTTCTTTATAATTTCGTCACTATCTAAAGTTTCAATATAAGAACCAGCAACTTCATTAGGACTACCAAATTCATCTACGATATCTTGATAACTACAGGAGTCATGTTCATTAGAAAATTCAATGATTTTTTGTGTTAATAACTGTATAAATTCTTTTTTATCTTTTGAATGGATTGGAATAATTTTTTTAACGTATTTTATATATTTTTTTATATCGTTACTCATCTTTTTTGCCTTCACCATATGCAATGATTTCAAATACACCTTGCATATTCTTTCTAAATTCAATAATTGTTTGTTCTAAATATTCTTTTCCAATTGGTTCAATATGATAATAAACTCTGATTTTTTTATTAACGATCTCATCTCGACATGAAATATATTCTTTTTTTAATAAATTATGTACAACAGGATAAAGAGTACCTTCTTTAATATCTAATGAGCCATTGGAAATTTCTTTAATTAATTTTACTAATTCATATCCATAACAATCCTTTACTTTCAACAAACTTAAAACAAGCATATCAATATTAAAGAAACTGTTAGATTTTGCCATCTTTTATCACCCAAATTGATTATAACATATGAATTATTATAAACAAGATACTATTATAATAAAAGTATAATTGACATAATGGTAGAAAGACGTATAATGAAAGTAAGGAAAGCGCTTCCTTGATTCATAATATTATGGATGGAGGAAAAGAAAATGAAGAAACAATATGATGTTTGTCTTATTTATTTAAGCTATGTTTTTGAAATAATAGGTTTATTAGCATTTAAATACTTTGATAATTACATTTCTACCCATTGGATTACAATAGGAACGGATGGAAATCCCATTTATGGGGAAGTAGGCTTGCTTTATAATTTATCAGTTGTCATACATTATTTGTTTTATTTTATAATATTTGTTTATTTTTTTATGATGATTAAAAAGGTTATTTCTAAAGAATGTATTGATCTTAAAAGAAATACTTTTCTTTTATTTGGATTACTTGTAATTGATTTGGTTATGTATCATTTTTCAATTATGACAATGTTTCATTATTCAAGTGCCATAACTTTTATGTGCGTTGGTTTGATCATTAATATGGTTTTATATTTAAAATATCGTACGTATATAATTAATAATTAAATGTTTGAGTAGTTTTAACAAGGAAGGGTGAAATAAAATGAAAGCAAAAATGATTTTATTACTGTTTGTTATGGGAGTAATATTAGGTGGATGTAGTGTAAAATCTAATAAGGATATTTTATTAGATGATACTAAAACAATCATAAAATATAGCCCTTATCAAAAAATGTTTATGGATTTGAATAGCAATTTTACAGAAGAAGATGTTAAAAAATATATGGGAGATCATCGATTGATAGGAGGCAGAAGTAGTTTAGGTGATTATTTTGAATATCACATATTTTTATCAAAAGATGACAATAAAAAAGCTTGTCAAGAATTTGTAACAGTACGTTTTTTAAAAGGTGGACAATTAGAGGGTTTTCGATATGTATCTCCAGAATTTGAAGGCTATGTATTTTATTATGCAAAAGGAGTGTTTTTAGAGTTTAATGATCAAAATGCAAAAGATTATTCAGGATATTATTATCGAAGTTTACCAAAAAAAGGAAATAAAAAAGGTTTAGAAATAGAATATAAAGATAATACAAAGAAAAGCACGCCCTATTATCCTATTTCAAACGCCAAAGAAGCAATAAACTTTTTGATAGAAAAATAATATTTTAATAACCATTGTATTGTTGAAAAGTAAGTAAATATATAATAAAACCTTTTAAAAATTATAATAAGGAGAAAAATATGAAAAGAAATATTGGAAAATATGCTTTATGGGTTACTTTATTTTTAATAGCAGTCGTTGTATTTTGTCTTTCATTGATTTGGCTTTCTCTTGCCTGCATGTAAAGGAAAGGATGAAATTTTATGTTTTATTGGATAGCGATAGAAATTATTTTTCTTATACGTATTGTAGGACAAATTATACAATTGCTGAATAAGGAAAATAACTATGGATTGATCATTATTAGAATTTCTAATGTTTTAGGAATACTGTTGATTGCATTAGCTTTTATACAAAATCCAATTCATGAAATGAATAGAGTAAAAGATAAATATTGGAATTATTATCCAATATATCTTGTAACAGTATTTATTGATCTTATTTTAGAAGTTTTACTTCGACGTAGATTATATAAAAAGGAAGAACAGTTATGAAAAAATTGATTATAAAAATGTGTGCATTCATGATTTTGATAACACTTTTTACAGGATGTCATCCACAAAATAAACTATATTCATTTGAAACAAAGAAAATAGATGATCAAGTTATTTTGATTTTAAAAAACATTTCAAAAGAACCAATTGATCTATCATTAAAAGTTCAAAAAATTAAATGTTTACCTGCAAGTAAACAAAGTGTTTTCATTTTTAAGAAAAATGAATTTAAAGATGCTTATTATGATGAAATAAAAGCAAAAGGAAGTACTCAATATCAAGAGTATAATAATTTTGATATCGATCGTATAACTGATATTTCTTTACAACAATTAAATGAATGCATTAAGAAAACAAAAAATGATAAAAAGAAATGTTATGGGGAAGCTATTGTTTTCTTTTGTCAAAATAAAGACCTTGTAGATATCCAAAAACATGATTTTATTTTAAAAGGAAAAGAAAAAGTAATCACTTTTGAAAGTTCAAAAATATGGGATGATACAAAGATAATAGAAAATATATATGTAAAAAAAATAATTTGTACATAGAGGATTTTATGGAAATATGTAATGGTGTTGATTATTTAGCTCAAGTAAAAGAATTAATTATAGAATATACAAAGCGTTTGGGACGTGATTTATCTTTTCAAAATATTGATGAGGAATTATAAAATCCAGTAAAAAAATATACAGCTCCTGAAGGAGAAATTTTAGTAGCTGTAGAAGATGAAAAAGTAGTAGGAATGGTTGCTTATCATCGCCATTCTAAAAGTCGCTGTGAAATGAAGCGTTTGTATGTAAAACCAAAATATAGAGAAAATAAATTAGGTAAAAAGCTTGTTTTAGAAATTTTAGGGTATGCTAAAAAAGCAGGATATAAGGAAATGGTGTTGGATACGATTATTCCTTTACAATCAGCAATTCATCTTTATAAAAAGGTGGGATTTGTTGAACGTGAGGCGTATTATCATAATCCAATGGATGATGTTTTGTATTTTAAAAAGATACTTTAAGTTATTGGACAACCAATAGCTTTTTATTTATGAAAAATGTTACAATAGATAAAAGGGTGAGATGAATATGAAAAAATATTTAAAAAGAAATAAATTTTATTTTATGATATGTGTTCTTTTATTTTCAACAGCAGGAATCATGTCTGTTTTTTTAGCAAGCATTGTTCAAAAAATGGTAGATACATCTGTTGATAAAAATATCATCCAATTTTATCATGTTATGATCTTAGCAGTTTTGTTTATTATCATTAATTTTTTAATCTATGTTTTAAGAGGTTTTTTTAGAGCTAAATATTTAAAAAATGTGATGTTTTCATTGAATCATGATTTATTTAAAGGAATCTTTTTTAAAACAGTCAAAGAGTTCAATCAAGAAAACTCATCAGCCTATTTAAGTATTTTTAATAATGATTTAAAAATTATTGAAAGAAACTATTTTGATAATTTATTAACGATTAGTGCAGATCTCTCACAATTTATTATTTGTTTAGTAGCTGTTTTTTCATTTCAATTTTCTTTAGCTATTATTGTTATTGTAATCAATGTTATTACCATATTTGCTCCTATTTTATTTGGAAAAGTTTTATCTAAAAAACAAATGATTTCAACGCAAAAATATAGTCAATTAAATATCAAAATCAAAGATTTCTTCAATTCTTTTGAACTTATCAAATGTTTTCAAATCACACATCATGTCATTCATCAATTTGATTATGTAGAAAATGAATACGAAACAAGTATGCAAAATTATCGCTACGATGAAGGAATTATTTCAGGTTTTTCAACATTATCTTCTTTAGGAGTAAGTGTAATGACAACACTTATTTCTCTCTATTTTGTAATTATAAATAGGATTACTATAGGTGAAATGCTGGCAATTACACAATTAGTCAATAATATTGCTAATCCTTTAGGAAGATTATCAAATGAAATTCCTTTATTAAAAAGTATAAAACCAATTGAAAATAAAATAGAAACATATTTTGAAAATAGCCACGAACATCGAATAAATTCAATTGATTCTATAGAAAATATCTCATTTAAAGATGTTTCATTTAGTTATGATCAAAGTAAAGAAATTATTCATGATTTTAATCATGTTTTTTATAAAAATAAAAAATACGTTCTTGTTGGAAACAGCGGTTCTGGTAAATCAACGATCATCAAGTTACTTTTAAACAATTATGAAGTAAGTAAAGGAACTTTATATATTAATGATATAGATATCAACACAATAAATATTGAAAATATTTATCAACATATATCAATCGTTCATCAAAATGCGCCAATATTAAATGATACTTTAAAAAATAATATCACATACTTTAAAGAGTATTCAGATAATCAAATCACAGAAGTCATAGAAAAAGCAGGCTTAAAAGATTTTGTCAATGCCTTACCTGAGAATTTAAATACAGTTATTAATGAAAATGGAAATAATATTTCAGGTGGTGAAAAACAAAGAATCAGTATTGCTAGAGCTTTACTTAAAGATGCAGATTTGTTGATTTATGATGAACCTACATCTAATTTAGATCATACAACTGCAAAAGAAATTGAAAGTATTCTTTTAAATATAGATAAAACATGCTTTATGATTACTCATAAATTAGATAAGGAACTCTTAAGTAAATTTGATGAAATTCTCGTTTTAAAAGATGGTTCTTTAAAAGAAGCAGGAAGTTATCAACAATTAGTAGATGAAGGTGCCTTTTTTAAACAATTGTTAAAAGGTACAAGTTAATGGGATGTTGTTTAAAGGTTGTTTGCATCAATAGAAATTAACTATCATTTTAGTGAAATAAATCTTTCTATTACTTTTGTGGCTATTTTGATATCAATGATTTTATTGGTGAGGGATTATTTAAATTATATCCAGTAAAGTTAGGATAAGAGGTTTCTCTTATCTTTTTCTTTTAAAAATAAATCTAATTATTATATAATAAATGAAAAGAGGTTACATATGAAAATAGGAATTATAGATGATGATGTTAGTTTTAGCACACAATTAAAAAATAAGATAAAAACAAGTTTATATTTTGAAGATGCAGAGATTGTTGTTTTTAATGAAAAATTTGAAACATTAGATTTGATGGATTATGAATATTTATTTATAGATATTATGTTATTACAAGCAAGTGGGATTGAACTTGCTAAAAAAGTTAAAAATAAACAGACAAAGATCATTTTTGTATCTGCTAATGAGGCGTTAGTTTATGATTGTTTTGATATTCATCTTTATTTTTTTATTAGAAAAGCTTTTTATGAAGAAGATTTTAAGAGATTGCTTTTGAAGATAGAAAAAGATGAGGCAGAAAGTAATAAACAGTATTTGCTTGATGAAAAAAATCATCAATATATTCGCTGCGTTGATATTTATTATATTCAATCTCATAGAAATGTTTGTACATTTTATACTAAAGATCAAGAATTTCAACAATATACGACTTTAAAAAAATGTACGGAATATTTTTGTTCAAATATTGCTTTCTATAAAATCAATTCCTATACGATTATTAATTTTAAATATGTGACTAAAATTAATCATCAATCAGTAACTCTTTTAAATCAACAAACATTTAATGTCTCTAGAAAAGCAAAAGATCTCATCGAAAAATATCATACCTATAGGAGGTATATTCAATAATGACTTTTTTATATTTAAGTTGTATAGAAATTGCTTTAATTTACCTGTTAAATATTCCTAAAGAACTGTTTAAAAGATATATTGGTATGTCATTATTTGTTAATGGTGTAGTGATGATGATCAGTTCTTCTTTATTATTACAGGATATTTTGTTTCTAGAGAGTTTATGTTTTTTCTTGTTTTATTCATTAAAAAGAAGGATAACAGAAATTTTATTTTATCTTTCTTTTTTATTGGTTGTTAAAGATATTATTATTATTTTTCCATTTTATACACTTATATCATTCATAATTTATATGACAGTTATGGTTTTACTTGTTTATATAAAACAACGTTATCCAATAGATAATCAAAATATTTATTGGAGTTTATTAATGATGATTTCTTTAAGTACACTTTGTATTTACCATATTCTTTATTATGATTTTCTTGAGATTTTAGGAGTTAATCGACATTTGATTATTCTTACAACACTAGTGATTACAATGATGATTTCTTATTATATGTTTTTTAAATATACAAAATTAAATCATGAACAACAATTATTGAATCAAGCTATTGCTTATTTTAAAAATGATCAACAAAATTATGCTTATCTTGAAAAAAAGAATAATGAACTTTATAAATTAAAACATGATTTAAAATATGATTATCTGCAAATGAAACAGGCAATCAAAGAAAAAGAGTTTGAAACAATAAATCAAATCGTTGATCAAAAAATAGCTTTACTTGATCAAGAAGATATGTTGATTACATCAGGAAATAAGTTGCTGGATTCATTTATTAATATGAAACTTGAACAATTACAATTAAAAAAAATCATTCCTACGATGATTATTTCTATTCAAGATATTTCCTTTATCCAAGATGATCATTTAAATATCATTATTAATTATCTTTTTGATTTAGCAGCTCTTTGTGTCAATCATCAAGAGTTACAAGTTAAAATTATTCAAGATACATGTGTTTTTGAAATAACAATGACCATGCATTTAGGAATTGAAAATATTGATTCAGTAAAATATGATACTCTCAAATTACTACTAAAAAAATATCAAGGCAGTATCAAAATCATTCATGAAAATCAAAATTTAATTCTTTCACTTCTTATACCCATGCAATAATGGGTATTTTTTGTTAATTATCCTTTAAAATAAGTCAAACGTCCTCAACCTCTTATCTTTTTTTTAAAGCTTGTTAGAATGAAATTAGAAAAGAGGTGAGACTTTTGATTGAAATAAAACATTTAGATATTCAATTTAAGCAACAAGTGATTTTTAAAAATGCTAATTTTAAAACATGTCCAGGGAAAATAACAGGAATTATAGGAAAAAGTGGTTGTGGAAAGACGACGTTTTTAAAAGCATTGATTTATCAATACAAGAATCAAATACTTTCTATTGATAAGCAAGTAATCACTGAGAAAAATAAGGAAGATTACTTATTGCATTGTGTCAGTTATATTGATCAATTTGGAACATTCTTTGAAAATATGAAAATAATTGAACATTTTGAATTTATAAGTCAATTAAAAAAACAGAATTTTAATCAAAACAAAATGTTAGAAACCTTGTATTTAGTAGGATTAGATGCCATTGATTTAAAAAATTATCCTTCGTCTTTATCTATAGGGCAAAGAAAAAGATTTTTAATAGCACTTGCAATGTTTAAAGATGCTTCAATCATTATCATTGATGAACCAACAGCATCTTTAGATCAAGAAAATAAAGAAATTATTTTAAATCTGCTACAAAAGTTAAAGAAAGACAATAAATATATTATTATTACGACACATGATGATTTCCTTATTGAACATTTGGATATTGTTTATGAAATAGAAAATAAGCAGCTTTACTGTCATCAGGAAATAAAAGAAGTTCAACAGGATTTAAAAATAGAAAATATAAAACATCAAAGAATCAAAAAATATTTTTTCTATAAAAATCAAAGACAATGGTTTCAATTTATATTGGTAATGTTACTAGGATTTATGATGACAGTTTCTATTTCTACCAATATAAGTGACAGTATTTTACAGGAAAATCAACTTGCAAACGGTATAGAAAGAGCAAATAAAGCAGAAGTCTATACAGGAAAAGTGAATGATGCTTTTTTAGGAAATGATGGTTATTATATAGCTAATCAAGAAGATAATCTTGATATTAGTGATGATGAACTCGCACAAATGAAAGCAATCAAACATGTTAAAGGTGTTTATCCTTTCGATGTTTTTGATACGATCAATCAGATGCAAAATGTTACAACGACAAGTGTCTATTGTGAGGAGGATAAAGTAAATTTTGATTATTTTAAAAGTGGCAGTCCACTGGTAGCTCCTTATTATTCTTTTCAAAATATCAAATCAAATGGTAAAAAGCTTAAAGGAAATGCTATCAGTCAGTCATTGGCTAATAAGCTAGGAATAGATAAGGATGAAAAGAATTTTAAGATTTCTGTAGAGGTCTATATACCTGTCCAACAATACAGTTATCAAGGAGAAATGAATGAATCAGGGCTAAAGGCAGAGATGTCGCAAGTCCTTACTAAAAAAGTAAAACTTGATTTAGAAGTAGACCATATCATTTCTGTCGATGATTACTATAATGAGTTTTTGAGTGCAGGATATACTATTTTAATGCCAGAAAAATCATTTTATAGTTTATTGAATCAATACAATAATCAGACACCAGATAGTTTATTAGACGCTAAAGAATTAAATGCAACAATTACACCTTATCACAGTAAGAACTATGTTGTAGAAGTAGATCGTATAAATCATTTAAAAACAGTAGAGAAAGAAATAACAAAGATTTCTAAAAATCTTGTAACATATGATCAATATAATTCAGTCATTGATACAACGGATGTCTATAAAGAAGAAAGAAAAGGAAGATATATCTACATGATTATGGTGGTTCTTGTCGCCATTGTACTTTATGCAATGGTACAAATCAATGCGCTTGATGATCGTAAAAATGAAGTGAAACTATTAAAACTTTACGGACTAAATGATAAGAATATTCATTCATTGGTTAATGAAAATGGCCTTGTTCAATTATTATTGTCACTTGTATTAGGTATACCGGGCTTCTTTGTCGCAAGAAAGATGGGATTTTTTGCAGTCAATGATCAAAGTTTAATTATCAGCTTATTACTTTTCTTTAGTATTCAAATAGCTGTTTCTATCATCATTTACATCTTGTATTTATTCTACAGTAAGTATTTTGTTAAGAAGGTGAAACTATGATTGAAATGAAACACATTAATTTATCCTTTAGGGATAAAGATTTATTTACTGATCAAGAAATTAAAATTGATTCAGGGAAAATTACATTGATTACAGGAGAGAGTGGCTCGGGGAAATCAACTCTATTATTTGAACTTGCACGACTTACAGATTATGCAAATAAAGAATATATTTATGAAAATGAAAAAATGTCTGATTTAGATGAAGAATCTTTTAGAAGAAAAATCGCATTTGTTTTTCAAGACTGTCGACTTTTTAATGATCTATCAGTCATTCAAAATATTGAATTCTTTAGTCAACTTGGTCAGGTTGAATTTAAGAAAGATAAAATGATGAATTTGTTAGATGAACTTGATTTAAATATTGATTTAAATGGAGAAGTAAAAGTTTTATCAGGAGGGCAAAAACAAAGGCTATTGATTTTATGCTGTATGATGAAAGAACCTGAAATCATTTTTTTGGATGAACCAACAGCGTATTTAGATGATGAAAACAGAAGACGCATGAGAAAAATCATTTATGACTTATGCTATAAATATCATAAGACAGTTGTCATTGCTTCTCATGATTTAGATATGTTAGAGATTGCAGATAAACACTATCATATTGAAAATCAACAAATTTTATTAAAGAAAAATATCATTAAAGAAAATAAGAATTTGATTGCAAGAAAAACAATTCTAACATTTCCACTTAATTATTATTTACATGCACAAAAATCAAATAAAATACATTATAAAAGAAATATCATCATTTCCTTTTTGATGATCATTATGACCTATATGATGTGTTTTCAAGCCTATTATCAAAAAGAAACAGAACGAATGATTAATAAAGCAATTGATAATGAATTAAGGATTTCTTATAAGGATGGTGGAAATGCTTATGATATGGCTGGAACGCCTGTTTCTAGAACACTTGTACAAGATTTATCACAAAATAATATGATTCAAAATATTTCTCCCTTTTTTGAATGGAATGTGGCTCATATGACGGTTAATGATTCGTCTTTTAAAGAAACAGTGGTCATACAACCCTATTATAAGAAAATGAAAACAGTTAAAAGAAGTAATGATCCTGTATTTTCAATTGATAAACAAAAAATAAATACAGACAAGATTTATATTTCTTATTCACTTTATCAAAAAATAAAAGGACATATTCATTTGACTGGAACAATGCAGGTGCTAAAAAACAATGAATTTGAATTTGTTGAAATTCCTTTTGAACTTTCAAATGTAGATACTGTTGATAAGGATATTGGTAATCGCTATACGAAATCAACTGAAAATATTATTTATATTTCACAAAATCTCTATCAAAAAATCATCAATCAATGTATACCTGATGCCTCGTATCAATCAAATGTCTATATCTTAAAAATAAATTCTTATAAGAACATACAGGCAGTAACAGATTTTATTAAAAAACACGATCAACAAATTAAAGTCTACAACCCAGTATCTTCTACGATTTTAAGTCAAACAACATCATTTGGCTTTGAAATGATTTACAATTTTTCAAAAATCATATTTATACTCTTTGTACTTTCATGTTTTATCATAGGAATATTTGATGTTGTCACAAGGCGTTATCAATACGCATTGTTGCTTGTTAATGGATTCAATAAAAAACAATGTTTAAAACTTATTTTAAAAGAAAGGATTAATTACTGTTTACTATCTATTGTTTTAGCACAAGTTTCAGTAATGGGTATTTTCTACTTACAATACCATACATTGGCAAGTATAATTATAGAAAGAGCGTTAAGTGTTTTGATGATTGTGAATTTAATTATTCTTTTTGTACCATGTGTTACATTTATCATTTTAATGAAAATAAACAATGAAGGAAATATGTTAAAAACAAGTGAGGAGTGATTACTATGAAAAAAGTTCCAGTATTTGTTGTACTAATAGGATGTGTATTCAGTTGGCTAATAGCAAGTATGAATCCTGTTACAAAGATTATTGATCAATCAGTATATTCTTATTTTAATTATCAATTGATGGCGATTGGATTCGCAATTAGTTTATTAGTAGGAATTATATTATTATGGTTTATTAAAAGAAAAGAACAATAAAACAGTTAAGCTGAGAAAAATCTCAGCTTTTTTTATAATAAACACTTGAGTATAGAGGGACTCTATAGTTTATCTTGAAGGTGTAAAGAGAAGAAAATCAAGGAAAGGAGATAAAAATATGTTTGATTTTACACTTAAATACTTTTTTAAAGAAATCAAAAAGAATATCAGTATGATTGGAGTGATAACAGGAGCAATGTTATTACTGAGTTTGATTTTAAGTATGTTTTATAATACGACGCTTAATCCACCTTTAAAGACAGATGATTTAGCAGCCTTTTTTATGGAACTTTTTAGATTGACAGTGATTTTAATTTTTATGTTGATTTGTATCTATGTGGTTGTTTATTCTACGAATTATTATAATAAGATCCATTCTAAGATATTAGGTCTATTAAAGATTTTTGGATATACGACCAAAGAAATTGTTTTATTTTTTATGATACAAATCACTATAATTTTAAGTATTTCTTTTATTCTATTTACATTATTAAGTATGCTTGTTACACCACTCTTATTTAAATTTATTTCATTTTATTTACAAGAAAAAATGGTTTTTGTTTTCTTTGAAAAAAGTTATTTAGATACACTTGCTTTTTTCTTTTTAACGATTTTAGTTATTGTTTTTGTAGAGTTTAGATATATTATTCAAACACCGACAACTCATTTAATAAAGGGAGATGAAACGATTTCTTATAAAATAAAAACAAAAAGTTTGTTTAAAGAATTTTTGTATGTTGCTTTATTTTTATATGGTTTATATATTATCTTAACCTCTACTTTAAAGATAAATTTAATCGTTCCACTTTCACTTTGTACTTTTGGAATCAATGGAATTATTAAATATACATTACCTAGAATGATTCAAGTCATACTTTTAAGAAAAGATGTTAAAGGAGAAACATTGGTCATGTTAAAAAACTATATCTTTATTATTAATCAAATGGGTATGTTGATTTTATTAAGTATCTTGATCAATCTCATGATGCCTTTAATGATTTATATTTATCTTGATCAAGCAGGTTTCTTTATAGAATTTCTATTCATGTATATTTTTACAAGTATGATTTTAAATTATATTATTTATCAAAGATTGAATATCAAACGTTTAGAAAATAAACACACTTATAAGAAGTTATATACCTTAGGATATGACATGAAAACAATTAAAAAGTATTCGCAAAAAGAAATTTCACTCTTTTATATAACACTTTTTATTTGTGTTAGTTTGTATATTTTAACATTGACAATTTCATTGATCATTAAAGGTGTTTTATCAACAAATGCATTATTTATCTGTTTTGTTTATATCATCCCAATGTTGATGATGTATTTAATTGCTCGATATAAAGAAGGGAGAAGTGTAGTCATATGGAAACAATTATAAAAACAGAATCACTTACAAAAATCTATAATCCTTTAAGTTTAAATCCTAAATTAGCATTAGATCAAGTTTCTTTAGATGTTAAAGAAGGAGAATTTATTGCGATCATGGGGAAAAGCGGTTCAGGGAAAACAACATTGTTAAATATTTTATCAACAATTGATGATTTAACAAAAGGTAAACTTTTTATTTATGGTAAAAATATTTATGAAATGTCTGAAACTGAAAGAGCTCATTTTCGAAAAGAAAATATTGGTTTTATTTTTCAAAACTTTAATTTATTAGATACTTTAACGGTTAAAGAAAATATTATTTTACCTTTAAAACTTGCAGGTAAAATAATAGATGAAGAAGATTTTAAACAAATAATCAAAGATTTAGAAATCGATGATCTTTTAGATAAATATCCATTTGAATGTTCTGGAGGACAAAGTCAAAGAGTGGCCGTGGCAAGAACACTTGTGATGCATCCAAAGATTATTTTTGCTGATGAACCTACAGGTAATTTAGATGGTGTACGTTCTAAACAGTTGATGCAATATTTGGAAAAGGTCAATAGAGAAAAGAATATTACAGTTATTATGGTTACGCATGACCCTTTAGATGCAGCTTATTCATCTCAAATGTATTATATTGAAGATGGTAAAATAAAAGATCATTTATTAAAAAAAGATGATTCATTTGATACTTATTTTAATAAGATCGTTAAGATATCAATGGAATTATAAAATACTAAAAAGAGCAGATGCTCTTTTTAGTAAGATCTGCTTTTTTTCCAATAAAGTTGGATATCTTCTAATTCTTCATGATTGATTCTTAAAATATGATCTTTAATTTGTTTGATGAAATTGTCTCTAGAATGAGGACTGCTAAAATAGAAGGGTCTACCCTGAATGTGATCACTATCTAAAATTTCTATCAACATTTTAGAATATTCTACTTTGTAGATTTTTTTAGGATAGTTATTTTGATCACAATGAATCATGTCTTTAAAATATAATGTATTTTCCATATTTGTCACCTCTTTTGATTTATATTAACAAAGCGGGCATGTATTTGATGAAATAAATAGGTGTTTAAAAGGTAAATATTTGGTGCTAAATAGAAATGAATAATAATAAAAGTTTATTGATGATAAAAATAGAATATTATATTTTGGGATAAATGTATGCTTTTTTAGACAATTTACGGATAAATGTCTAAAAAAGAGCACAATGAAATAAAATATATAGCATTTATCGACATAATACGATATAATTGTTTATTGTGAAGTACAATGTTTGTATTTTATTTAAGAATAAACGACCTAAGTTATTCAAAAAATACGGAGGTAAAATCATGGAAGATTCAAAAAAAATCAAGTGGTATGGTTTAGCTTTCATGGCGTTTTCTACTGTTTGGGGATTTGGAAACGTTTTAAATGGCTTTATCTACTTCAATGGTATCCAAGTAGTTTTTAGTTGGGTATTAATGTTCGCACTTTATTTTGTTCCTTACGCTTTAATGGTGGGAGAACTAGGGTCTGCGTTTAAAAATTCTGGTGGAGGAGTAAGTTCTTGGGTACATGAAACATTTGGTCCTAAACTTGCATACTATGCTGGATGGACATATTGGGCATGTCACGTTACTTATATTGCAAGTAAAGGTAGTGGAGGTTTAAAAGCATTAAGCTGGGCAATTTTTAGAAATGCTGAAGTTTATGATTCACTTCCAACATTATATGTGCAACTTGCTACACTTGCAGTATTCTTATTTTTCTGTTGGTTTGCTAGTAGAGGGTTAAACCCACTTAAACAATTAGCAACAGTTGCAGGAACAAGTATGTTCGTTATGTCAATCTTATATATCTTAATGATGTTTGCTGCACCAGCAATTAATCCAAATGGGGGATATTTATCATTAGATTTTAGTTTTGACAAAATTGTTCCACAATTTAATGTCAATTATTTTACATCACTTTCTATTTTGGTATTTGCAGTTGGTGGGTGTGAAAAAATTTCACCTTATGTAAATAAAGTAGAAAATCCTTCAAAAGGATTCCCAAAAGGGATGATTGCACTTGCAATCATGGTTATGGTATGTGCTATTTTAGGTACATTTGCTATGGGTATGATGTTTGATCCAACTGTAATCAATGCATCACCAGAATCATTCAATTCATATGTATCAAATGGTGCTTATTGGTCATTCCAAAAATTAGGTCAATACTATCATATGGGAGATGCATTACTAATTATTTACGCATTATGTAATATGATTGGACAATTCTCAACATTAGTATTAAGTATTGATGCACCACTTAGAATGTTATTAGATAATGAAGATGCTAGACAATTTATTCCATCTAAATTATTAAAACAAAACAAATATGGTGCTTATGTTAATGGAATTAAAATGGTTGTGGCTTTATCTGGAAGTATTATTTTAATTCAAATCATTGGTGGACAAGGGGCTGCTGGAGTATTAGCCCAATTAAATAAATTAAATTCAGTATGTATGCCAATGCGTTATGTTTGGGTATTCTTAGCTTATATTGGTTTAAGAAAAGCCTATGATAAGATCCCAGCTGATTATCGTTTTGTTAAGAGTCAACCAATTGCTTTATTCTTTGGTGGATGGTGTCTTTTTGTAACAGCTGCATGTTGTATCATGGGTGTTTACTCAACTGACTTATTTACAATGGCTTTAAATATTATTACTCCTGTTGTTTTAACTGCGTTAGGATTAATTTTACCAGCTATTGCTAAAAGAGAAAAAGCCAACGCTATTACAGAATAATTGTGATAAAATATAGAAGAGGTGTTAGAAAATGTATAGGGGAATTTCAGAAGAATTATTAGATTTTTTACAAAAAAGTCCTACAGCATTCCATGCTGTTGAAAACATTAAAAAAGAATTAAACAAAGATGGATTTGTTGAATTATTAGAGGGAAAACCTTGGAAAATGGCTCCAGGTGGAAAATATTATGTTACTCGTAATAATTCAAGTATTATTGCTTTAAAGGTCGGAAGCAATTTAGAAAATTATAGTTTTAATGTTGCTGCTTCACATAGTGATTGCCCAACTTTCAAATTAAAAGAAAATGCTGAATTAGAAGTAAAGGGTAAATACACACAATTAAATACAGAAGGTTATGGAGGAATGATTTGTTCAACTTGGTTTGATAAACCATTATCTATTGCTGGACGTTTATTAATTAAAGATGGAAATGAATTAAAAACACAATTAATTAATATTGATCGTGATTTAGTTTTAATTCCAAATATGGCTATTCATATGAACAGAGCGGTCAATGATGGTTATGCATATAATAAACAAATTGATATGCTTCCTTTATTTGGCGGGGCTGATTGTAAACCAGGTGACTTTATGAAACTCGTTGCTAAAGAAGCAGGAGTTCAAGTAGAAGATATTTATGGTAGTGATTTATATCTATATAATCGTACAGCGCCATCTATCTGGGGAGCTAACGATGAATTTATTTCAAGCCAACATTTAGATGATTTACAATGTGCTTTTACTTCATTAAAAGGATTCTTAGCTGGTGGAAATGATCAATCAATTGATGTATTAGCTTGCTTTGATAACGAAGAAGTTGGTTCAGGAACAAAACAAGGAGCTGCTTCAACACTTTTATATGATGTTTTAAAACGTGCTAACAGTGCACTTGGAAAAACAGAAGAAGATTTCTATTGTGCAATTGCTTCAAGTTTTATGTTATCTGCTGATAATGCACATGCAGTTCATCCACATCATCCACAAAAAACAGACGCAACAAACTGTGTTTATATGAATGAAGGAATTGTTGTAAAATCTCACGCAGGTCAAAAATATACAAGCGATGCGGTAAGTGTTGCAGTATTTAAAGATTTATGTAAAAAAGCCAATGTACCTGTACAATTCTTCGCAAATCGTTCAGATGAAGCGGGAGGAAGTACTTTAGGAAATATCGCAATGGCACAAGTTTCTATGAATAGTGTAGATATCGGTTTACCACAACTTGCAATGCACTCTACATATGAAACTGCTGGTATTAAAGATACTTATTATATGATTCAAGTCATGACTGAGTTCTTTAATAGTCATATTAGCGAAGTAAATAGTCATTCGTTAAAGGTAGATTAAGATGAAAGAAAAGAAGTATGATTTATATTTTGAAAATAGTGTTAAAGTAAAAAGTTTAAATGATGATTATTTTAAATGTTATCAAGAAATTGAAAAATGCTTGTTTAAAAAACGAAAAGATGTTTTAAAGACAAATATTTTACTTTCTGAAATTCTTGATCAAATGAAATCTTTTCAAGATCAAGGAAAAACAGTTCAACAAGTGATGACTAAAGGAAGTCAAGTATTTGTTGATCAAATAGATAGAAAAATAAATTACAAAGAAAAAATCAATCAATTAAAACAAAGAGATTCTAATAAATATGAAATGTCTGGAATATTACTTACCATGTGTATATATATTGTGCTTCTTTTTGTTAAAGAATTGGTAGGAAATCATTATTTAATTAATTATTATATTGATTTATTAGTAGCAGTCATTATGCTTGTTATAAGTGTTAAGCAGCTTTTAAATCAAAGACAATTGATTAAACGATATCAAGTTTCATTTCAACCTTTTATCATTGAAATAGTAAGTATTGTTATATCATTATTGATTTCAATCTTATTTTATAACAGTCCTTTTGATATCACTTTTGTTATTTTAGTTGTCGCATTTTTTACAAGTAAGAAAATGTATTCAAAATCCTTAAGCAATTAAGGATTTTTTCTTTGCATTCATTCAAATTTATAGTAAAGTATTAGAAGGTGATAAAAATGGAAAAAGAAATCATATTAGAAAACTTAGATGAAAATATTGTAAATGAAGCAACATTTTACAATCAACAAAATATACCGTCACAAATCTCTAAAGCACTTTATTTATATGGAAGTACCACAGATTATCAAGTACTTGGATTTGTTGATGCCAGCGATGATGGTAGTCAAGGAATGATTTTTACAGATCAAGGTGTTTATTTTTGTTTTAAAGAGCCTCATTTCTTTTTATATGAAGATATAGAAGAATTAGTACTAGTAAAAAAAGAAGAAGGTTTTGATTTTTATGCGAAAATCAAAACAAAAGCAAATACTTTTGTTTTTAAAAATAAATATTTAAATTTAAAAGGATTTATTGAATGTTTAAGTGAAATTTTAGAAATGCCTGTTCATTATGAAATGTCAGCTTATGAAAAAGTAGAATACTTTGTACCAATTGTTTTAAATGATTTAAAAGAAGATGTTTATGAAGATTTAGAACTTAACGAACAACACTTCCAACAAATTAAAGATATTGAACATGAATTAGAAATGGCAAAAGAACTTAAAAATTTAGATTATCAAGATGAATGTCGTTCTTTATGTCGATATTGTTTAGATTTCTTTGAAAGTTTAGGATTGGATAGTGATGAAATTGATGCTTTAAATGAAGCACAAAGTTTCTTTGATCAACAAGATAGTCAAGAAAACCAACAATTAGAAGGAGCAAAACGTTGGGTCGATGAAATGATGAGTAATTATCAAAATGGTGATACAGGAATGTATGATCAAATGAAATCAACGATGGAAAGTTTAGGTATTGATGAAGAAAGACTTAAGAATATGTCTAATGAAGAAGTTGATCAATATGTTAAAGAAATGTGTAAAAAATTTGGTATTTCACAAAGTTTGTTTGATAAATTAAAAGATAGATTTGGAAAATAGAGGGAATTAGAATGATTAAATTAGTTGTATTAGATGTTGATGGAACAAGTATTGATAGAGATAATCATTTTTATGATGATGATATTAAAGAAATTGATTTTTATAAAAAAAAGGGCATTGAATTTATGTTTGCTTCAGGTAGAGATATGAATATGATGCTTGATATGATTGAAAAGTCTCATGTAGATGGAGATTTGATTATTAATAATGGGACACAATATCGAAATATTGAAGGAACTAAAAATATTGTGCATCCAATGGATGAAGATGCTTTTAGAAAGATGATTCCTATTTTACAAAAACATAATTATCATATTTCTATTCATACAACAAAAGGAAAATATATTTTAACAGATTTTGAAAGTTATTGGGACTTACATGTTAAATTATTAATGAAAGGTCGTGAGGGCGTTACTTTAGAAGACCTTCCAAATACGACATTCTTTAGAAGATGGGGTTATTTAAATGATTGTACGCCGGTTTCTTCAATTGATGAAATTTATCAACAAGGAGCACTTCCTTTAAAAGTAGATGCTAGACATTTAAATCCTGAAGAAGCAAAGGGCGTAAGAGAACGTTTAGATTGTATACCTCATTTAAACATTTCTTCATCATATGAAGATAATATTGAAATTACTTGTGATGATTATGATAAAGGAATTATGTTAAAAGAAGTTTTAAAATTAAAAGGCTTAAATCTTGATGAAGTGGCAACTTTTGGAGATGGTTTAAATGATGTATGTATGTTAAAAGGATTTCCTTATAGTTTTACACCAGCTAATGGATGTAAGGAGGCTAAAGAAGCAGCAACCTATACACTTACTAAAACAGGTGGAAATGGTGCTATTCAAGAAGGACTTCATATTTTAAAAGATTTAGATTTGATTTAACTTTCAAAGTAAAAGCTTTGAAAGTTTTTCTTTTTTTAAAGAAAAACGTCAAAAAATTGTCTATATAATAATAGGAGGGATAAATTAAATGGACCAAGTACTAGAAATTACATCAAATGATCATATTATCATGCTCGATAAACTCTGTAAAAGAATATTAGGACATCCAGAAACTTTAGGAAGAATCACCAAAGGCTTTGTTAAAGAAGCTAAGGATGTCTCTTTAGAAGAAATCATTGAAATTATTAAAGGAAAGAAAGATCAGGAAGGAAATTATTATTTTCAACAACTCAATAATGTTATTGATATACCTCATCATTGAAAAGTAGAATTTGATTATTTCTGTTATATCAATCTGTCACAAGTTGATGGAACAATGAAAAGAATCTAACTAGATGTAGAAATACAAAATGTAGAGAATCCTGGCTATGCTTTGCTTACAAGAGAAAATGATTATCTTTCAAGAATAATTACCAGTCAAAATGGTAAAGACTAGGATTATCGAAATTATGATGGGATGAAAAAAGCCTATGTGATATGGATACTGCCACAGGCAGCTAAAAAAGGAGATGACATGTCAATCGAATAAGTTCTAAATTAGAAAATATCAGTGGAAGTACTATTGAAAGGTTAGAAAGTTATGATAAAAGCGAACAGATTATGGTATACTTAAATAAAGATTATGATATCAAAGAGAAGTATGAGGGTAGTGATTGGATCAAGACACCGTTAGTCATCTTTTTAAATAATACATATGATCTTTTGAAAAAGAAAGAGATCATGAAAGAATATGGATTTGAAGAAATAGAGAAGGAGGTTGAAAAGATGTGTAATTTAGGAGAAATGATAGCGAGAGAAAATATAGAAAAAGGATTAGTACAAGGACAAAAAAGAAAAATATTGAACTGATTACAGATTTGATGAATAGCTTAAGTATTTCATTTTCAAAAGCGGTTGAATTGTTAAAAGTTTCTGAAGATGAAGTTTTAGAAATAGAAAAATATTTTAAATCATAAAAAATGGCATAAAGTTAAATACTTTATGTCATTTTTATGATGCTTTCTTTTTATAAGATAATATGAAGATTGTTGACATAACCATAATAAAACCTAATACATCCATTAATGTAAAAGGAGAATGTAACCATAAACACATGCAAATCGTTGCACTTAATGGTTCAACTGCAGCAATTAATGAAGCTCTCATAGGTCCAATAAGATTGACTCCTATAAGATACATTGAAAAAGCTAAAACAGTTCCGATAACAATAATTCCTGCCATTGCTAAATAGCCATAGATATCTAAAGAAACAGAGATATTCCAAACACGGCCAATTATTCCTAATACGACGCCACCTATAATCATGGCATAGCCTGTAGGAATCAAACTGCCGTATTTATTCATGATATGTCGAGGAAGCAATGAATAAAACGAAGCGGCCAATCCTGCCATCACTCCCCAAAACAATCCTTCAAAAGATAAGATCATTTCATGAATATTTCCATGTGTTGCTAGGATGAAGGTTCCACCAAAAGCTAAAATAACACAAAGAAGTTCTTTTTTATAAGGAAGTCTTTTACAAACAAGACATGTATAGAACATAATAAAGATTGGATTCAAGTATTGTAGTATAGCTGCGGTTGAACTGTTTGAATAATAGATTGCTGTCATATAGGAATATTGACAAAACATTAATCCTAATAGTGCAAACAAAATAAGTTGAAAGACATCATTTTTATTATTCCAAATACTTAATGTCTTTTTTGTATCTTTGATAAAACAAACACTTAATAGAATGATTCCCGCAAAGATCATACGCAATGTTGTAAGCCACATTGTATTTAAATGATAAGTTTGAAACAGAAACTGTCCCATGGTTCCTGAAATACCCCAAAATGCACCACCTAATAATGTAATAATAATTCCTTTTTTCATAACCTCACCCCATGGATGACATTCTAACAAATATTGATTTAAAATACTATATTTGATACATTATTTATCTCTAATATGATAGAATATATTTGCTGGTGCTATAGCTTAGCTGGATAAAGCGTACGTCTCCGGAGCGTAAACGGGTGTTTAGCTAAAATGATTATAATTTCTACAAAAAATATATGGTACTTTAGCTCAGTTGGATAGAGTATGTGCCTCCGGAGCACAGGGTCATGGGTTCGAATCCCATAAGTACCGCCATTTTTAAAACAATAGATTATTCAATAAGCAATTATTGCTTATTGAATATTTTTTTATGATACAATAATATAAATGGAAAGAGGAATTGCGTATGGAATATAAAATAGGTGAAGTATCTAAAATATTGAATATTTCAAAAGAAATGATTCGTTATTATGAAAAACAAGGTATTTTAAAACCATCAAGGAAAGAAGATAATAATTATCGTACATATTCAGTTATGGATGTTTTTTTATTAATGGAAATTATTCGCTATCAATCAATTCATTTTGGAATCAAAGATATCTCTGAATTATTAAATGAACATTATTTAGAAAACTATGCACAACATTTGTATCAATATTATCAAGAAATAGATCAAGATATTATTAAAAAAATTTTATTGAAAGAACGTGTTAAAGAATTAGCAGAAAGAATCGAAACATGTAAATTTAATTTAGGAAAATATTGGGTCAAAAATGTTCCTGCATATCAACTTGTGTTTCTAACTAATGGAAAAGGTGATGACTATGATAAATTACAAATATCTATTGAAAATAGAAATTTGCTTTTTTCCAAGGAAAGAATGGTTTATGTGGAATCTATGGTCTTATTTGAAAAAGAGAAAGAAACTTGGTGGTATGGAATGGAAGAGAGATACATAGAATCACTTCAGCTTTCTTTTAAAGATGAAAAGTATTTAAAGAAGCAATTATGTCTATGTACAATGATTGATATGGGTGAAATAGGTTGTTTTAATAGAAATCAATTAGAAAATATATTAAATGAAATCAAAGATGAATATCAAATAGTAGGAACTCCTAGAGGAATTATTGTAGGTAGGGGTTATGAAGGAGAAAATTTTCAAAGGATTATGGAAATACAAATACCAATTGCTTTAAAACATTGAAATCATTTCAATGTTTTTTTGTGTTTTTTAAGCTATTTTACTTATTTGTGTATTATTTCACAAGCGCTTGACCTTGTAATGCTTTCAAGGCGTATACTATAAGTGGTTACAAGGAGGAAAAAGGAATGATAACAAAATTATTTACACCTATGAAAGTAGGAAACTGTACAATCCCAAACAGATTGGTCGTACCAGCAATGGTTACAAATTATTGTGATGAAGATGGCTTTTTAACAGATAGATATATGGCCTATATCGAAGAAAAAGCAAAAGGTGGATGGGGTATGATTATTACTGAAGATTATAGTGTTACACCTCATGGAAAGGGATATCAATATATTCCAGGGTTTTATAAAGATGAACATGTTGCTTTAAATAAAGAATTAACACGTCGTGTACATGAACATGGTTCTAAGATCTTTTGTCAAATGTATCATCCAGGAAGACAAAGCTCACATGCGGTTAATGGTAATGTTCAACCATTAGCACCTTCAGGAACAAAAGATCCTATTTGTATGGATTTAGCAAGAGAAATGACTGTTGAAGAAATTCATACACTTGTTGAAGATTTTGGTCAAGCAGCGAGAAGATGTAAAGAATCTGGTTTTGATGGAATTGAATTACATTGTGCTCATGGTTATTTATTAGCTGAATTTTTATCATCTTATGTCAATAAAAGAGTAGATCAATATGGTGGATGTTTTGATAATCGAGTAAGAATTGTTGATGAAATTATTGCTGCTATGAGAAAAGAAGTAGGAGATTTTCCAATTCAAGTACGTATTTCAGCTAATGAATATGTTCAAGGAGGACGTACAGAAGCTGAAACCTATCAACTTGCAAGACATTTAGAAGAAGTTGGTTTTGATGCAATTCATGTTTCAAATGGAGTTTATGCTGCAGCACCAATTGATCAAATTATTGCACCAATGTTTACTAAACATGCATTAAATATGGAAGCTGCTGCTAATGTTAAAAAGGTCGTTAAAATTCCTGTTATTTTAGCTAATCGTATTAATGAACCGGGAATGGCTGATATTTTACTCGAAATGGATAAATGTGATTTTGTAGGAATGGCTAGAGGTTCTTTAGCAGATCCTTATTTACCAGTAAAAGCTAAAGAAGGAAAATTTGATCAAATTAATTATTGTATTGGATGCCTTCAAGGATGTGAAGGTCCATTATTAACAGGAGGATGTGTCACTTGTTTAGTTAATCCAAGAGTAGGGCGTGAATATGAAACAGATTTAACAAAAACGACTCAACCTAAAAAAGTAATGGTCATTGGTGGAGGACCAGCAGGTTTAGTAGCTGCTCGAACAGCAGCCATTAAAGGTCATGATGTTTCTTTATATGAAGCAAGTAGTCATTTAGGTGGTCAATTTAGATCAGCTGCATATCCAATTGGAAAAGGTGAATTATCTACTACAACTTCTTCTTATCGTGCTAATTTAGAAGCTCTTAATGTTCCTGTACATTTAAATAGTGAAGTAAGTGAAGAAATGATTCAAGAAATTAAACCAGATGCTATTATTCTTGCAACAGGGGCTAAACCAATGGTTCCACCAATTAAAGGTATTGATGGTAAAAATGTATTTACTGCAGAAGATATGCTACTTGGTAAATATGATATTTCTAACGGTCCTATTGTTGTTTGTGGTGGAGGAGAAGTTGGTGGTGAAACAGCTCACTATCTAGCTGAAAAAAATCATGATGTGACATTGTTAGAAATGCAACCTGATATTTTAAATGATATGATGATCATGACAAAAGTATGTCTATTAGAAATGATCCAAAAAGCAGGTATTAAAGTAAAAACACAATTTAAAGTTAAAGAAATTACAGAAACTGCTGTTATTGGAGAAGATGCAAGTGGAAATACAGTTTCGATTCCAGCTGTACAAGTTATCTCTGCTTTTGGTTATAAATCATATAATCCATTAGAAGAAATTGCTAAAAAATATTGTAAGGAAGTCTATGTCATTGGTGGTGCTAAACAAGCAGGTGGCGCTATTCCAGCAACTAAAGAAGGTTTAGAAGTTGGCTTAAAATTATAATAAATAGTAAAGGGGCTGTTACGAAATTAAACAATTAATTTCATACAGCCTTTTCTTTTGTAGAATAAAAATATAATAAAATTATTCTACAATAAGAAGCAATTGTTTCTAATTACAATAATTCCTCAAACGTTATCGTTGAGAAATTAATTAGTAGGAAATAAATATCATTGGTAAAATATCAATATCCTATTTCTAGTTAGAAATTATAACAAAAAAGGATGTTATGATTTTAAATTATTTCGTAACATCCCCTTTTTTTGGATTATTTAGCTAATGATTATCGAGAAATAATGTTATATAATAGTATACGGATAATATTCACATTATTTTAAATATATGATTAAATAAGAATAACTGAAAGGGGATAATCATGAAACAATTTAAAATTAATATTAATGATTTATTTGAAAAAAGTGAAGTTGAAACAATGATGGATGATATTGAAAAATCAGCTATCAGTTATGAAATGAATAATATCAATCAAAAAGTATTAAACGAAATCAGTACGTATGCAAATAATAGAGAACGTATCCAAAACTTAACAGATGAATTTACAGAAATTATGTATCATGATCGTATTTCAAATAATGATGTTGAAAGAATTGATTATATTTTTGATCAACTTGTTCATCATATAGGACTTGATGCACCCGCTTTAGCGGCATATACGAATACGATCTTTAATACAATTAATGAATATAAAGAAGAATATATTCAAGAGTTTATAAGGCTTAATCCACAATTAAATGAAGAAATGATTTCTGTGGAATTAGACACATATAAAGATGCTGCTTATGAGTTAAATAAAATATTTGTAGAAACAGTAGGAACTATAAAAAAATGTGATATTGATGCAATAAATGAAGCTGTTGATTTATTCTTTGATCAAGATGAACCAACAGATTTGATTCAGATATTTGTTGCTAATACGATTCAAATATTAAACCAACCAGATTTATTAGTAGATGTTTTAGGATTGTCTGTACTTATTAATGAAATTATTATTAATCATCAATTAGATGATTTTAATCCAAATTTATGGAAAATGAATCATCATCGTTTCTTTAGTATAGATTATAGAGATTATTTAGATGAAGATGAAAATCAAGATGCTTACAATTAAATGTAAGCATCCTTTTTATTGGACTATCATCCATTGAAAGAAGGAAAAAAGAAGATAAAATAATAATAGAAATGAAACAAATATGAGACAAATTATCATTAAACATATAATACAATTAAATCAAGAAAATTCCTTACATCAATATAAAAAAAGAGATACTAGAATACTTAAAAGTCAGCGATTAAAAGAAGTAGTAGAGATCAGTCAAAGTATGCTTAAAGTAGACTATGAAGGATTAAGAAAAAATCGAATGATCTGTGCAGAGAGTTTTAAGATAGCAGCCATCTTTACGCATACAGACATTAAAGAAGAAGACTTACTAGGAGGAGATGAAATCAATATGTGTGTAGCAATGGATCAATTATTTCAAAGAATGAGAAACGAGGGAGAAAGTATTGGAATTGAAAAAGGTAGATAAGAAGAAAAATAAAGTACTTTAAAAGAACTGCTTAAAGTGAAACTAGGAACTTTATCAAGTCCTTTAGAAAAACAACTCACAGAAACATCGCTAGAAAAATTGAATGAACTTACATTAAATATCTTTAATATTAATAGTGAAGAAGGTGTTTTAAATTTAATGAATTAAAAGATGAGCTATAAAGAATCTAATCTTGTCAATCAAGAAATTCTTTATAGCTTTTTGTATATATTTTATTAGATAAGACAAACTATGAATGAAAATATTTGACAGTCAAGTTAGCTTATGCTAACATAATATCGTGAGTTAGTTGTAGCTAACTAAAGGAGGAAAAAAATGAAAGTCGTATATGCATCAAGAACAGGAAATGTTGAAAGTATTATTTCTAAATTAGGAATTGAAGATGCTTTAAAAATTGAAGATGGAAGTGAAACCGTAGAAGAAGATTACATCTTATTTACTTATACTGATGGTTTCGGAGATGTTCCTTACGAAGTAGATGAATTCTTACAAAGTCAAAGTGAACATCTAAAAGGTGTTGTTGTAAGTGGTGATACTGGATATGGAGAAGCTTATTGTAAAGCAGGAGATGTCATTGCTGAACAATATAATGTACCATGCTTATATAAAGTAGAAAATGATGGTAGTGACGAAGATATCGAAGCTATCAAAAAAGTGATTGCTTAATTATGCCATTGTCTGCTCACGAATTTGAAAGAAGATTAATCTTTTATGCTTCACCAACACTTACAAAACTTAAAGTTGCATGTATTTATAATTTAAATGATCTTGATGATTTAGAAGAATGTATCCAATATTATAATGAACTTTTAAATAAAAAAGATATTTATTTAAAAGTACTTAAAATAAAAGGGCGTTCTATGATTTATGTTTATCAAAAAGAAAAGTTAAATAAATTATGTGCATGTAAACAAATCCAAAATATCTTTAAAAAATATAATTATAATTGTACATCTTTAGATACTCTTATCCTAGATTTACAAAAACGCCTCAATGATTATAATTTTCCTCATGAAATCGGTTTGTTTTTAGGATATCCTATGACAGATGTTTTAGGTTTTATTGAAGGGAAAGAATATTTAAGTGTTGGTTATTGGAAAGTTTATAGTCATGTTAAAAATTGTCAGCATACATTTGATAAATATCATAAATGTACACATGAATTATGTAAAAGATTTAATCAAGGAGAAAGCGTTGAGCAAATATGCCGATATGTCTAATTGGTAAAGATTTCTTTACCAATTTTTATTTTTGTTTATAATGTTTTTAGGTGAAAGTTATGTTAGAAAAAGAAAAAGCAATTGAAAAATTAAATAAAAAGGAAATAAAAGTATATCAATATATTTTGGCGCATTCACTAGAATTTCCTTTTATGACAATTAGAGAACTAGCAGATAAAGTACAAGTTTCTACAACTGTTATTTTAAATTTTGTAAAAAAAATGGGATATAAAAGTTTTAAAGAATTTAAATTAGCTTATCGTTTGCAAGAAAGAAAATCAAGAGAATCTAAAAGAATATATGATGATAAACAAGTTATAGGTGCTTTAATTCAATTAGACAATGAATACTATCAAGAAAAATTACATCTTGCCAAGGTGATGATAGGCAATCATAATAATTTGATTTTTACAGGTGTTGGAAATTCAGGATTGATAGGAGCATATGGAGCACGTATTTTTTCAAGTGCTGGAAAATATGCCAATGTTATCAATGATCCTTTTATGCGTATTAATGCTTCAATGGAAGATACGGTTATTATTGCTTTGTCTATATCAGGGAAAACACCTGAATTACTTCGTATTGTAGAGTCGTGTAAAACATTTGGCGCCTGTATTATTTCTATTACAGCCAATATGAAATCACCGCTTGCTTTAATGAGTGATATATCTATTCCTTACTTTTTAAAAATAGATAATATTGATCAAATAGATCTGACAAGTCAAATTCTTGCAGTTGCTATTATTGAAAGATTAGCACGGAACTATTAAAAAAACAAATGTTTTTTTAAAATAACAAAAAACAGAAATGTAACATAGAATATAGCGCTTACAGTTATATTGAATGAAAAATATAAGCGTGATATTCTTTTTATGTATCAAGAAGATATCTTGATCATTTGGCCAAATATAAATATTTAATGGAGGAAATTATATGGAAAAAATGCAAGCGTTCATGGAACGATTCTTTGTTCCTTTTGCTGCAAAAATTAACAGTCAAAGACATGTTGCTGCAGTAAGAGATGCTTTTACTTTATCATTCCCGCTTACAATGGCAGGGTCGATGGTATTATTAATAAACTATGTATTTTTAGATCCAACAGGATTTGTTGCAAGTTTATTACATTTAGGAGATTTAATTCCTAATTTAGCTGATTATCAAGCAGTATTGAGTTCTGTTATTAATGGGACAACAAATATTTTAGCAATTTTAATTGCTTTTCTAGTAGCTTATCAATTAGCGCAAGAAATGCAAGGAGATCAAGTTTTATGTGGAATTACAGCTTTAGCTGCTTATTTCATTTTATATCCAGCAGCAAGAAATTTTGCTGATAAATCTGGAAGTGGTTTAATGACTACATATTTTGGAGCACAAGGTTTATTTGTTGCTTTATTTGTTGGCTTATTTGTCGCTGAATTATTAACACGTTTAGGGAATAACAAAAAACTTGTTATTAAAATGCCTGAACAAGTGCCACCAGCAGTATCTCAATCATTTAATTTATTATTACCAATTATGATTGTTCTAGCGGTTACAGGTGTTCTTAACTTTATTTTCAATAATATTACAAGTGATGGTATTCAAGTGTTGATTTATAACATGATTCAAGCACCACTTACAAGCTTAGGAAGCTCAATGGGAACAATTATTGTTTTTGTTGTTGTACAACAATTCTTATGGGTTTTAGGAATCCATGGTCCAAACACTTTAAATGCATTACGTTCAGTTATCTTTACAGAACAACAAAATATGAACTTAGCTTATGTAGCTGCACATGGAACTGCATGGGGTGCCCCTTATCCAATTAACTGGGGATCTATTAATGATGCTTTTGGTAATACAGGAGGTTCAGGAGCAACTTTAGGTTTAATTATTGCAACATTTATTGTTGGTTAAAAGAATAAGGCACAATATCAAATTTGTAAAATGTCACTTGCACCAGGTTTATTTAATATCAATGAACCAATTATCTTTGGTTTACCATTAGTTATGAATCCAATGTATATTGTTCCATTTATTTTATCACCGGTCGTATGTAACATTATTGGATGGTTCTGTGTATGTGTCATTAAAATCATTCCACCAGTTGCTTATAGTGTTGCATGGACAACACCAGGTTTCTTGATTCCTTTCTTAGGTTCAGGAGCAAATAATATCATGGCTTTAGTTATTGGTTTTGTCTGTGTTGGTGTAAGTACTTTAATTTATTTACCATTTGTTATCGCAAGTACAAAAGCAGCCCTAAAAGCAGAAGGAGCAGAAAATGCGTAAGGATTTTTTATGGGGTGGAGCTGTTGCTGCTCACCAAGTAGAAGGTGGCTATAATGAAAAAGGAAAAGGTCTCAATGTCTCAGATATGATGACAGTTGGGGGTGTTGGTAAAAAAAGACAAATTACAGATACGATTTTACCTAATGAATTTTATCCTAATCATGAAGCTATTGATTTTTATCATCATTATAAAGAAGATATTGCTTTGTTTAAAGAAATGGGATTCAAATGTTTTAGAACATCTATTTCTTGGGCAAGAATCTTCCCTCAAGGGGATGAATTAGAACCTAATGAAGATGGTTTAAAATTCTATGATGAGATGTTTGATGAATTATTAAAAAATGGTATTCAACCCGTTATTACTTTAAGCCATTTTGAAATGCCTTATGGTTTAGTAAAAAAATATGGTGGTTGGAGAAATAGAAAACTGATCGATTGTTTTGTAAGATTTGCGAAAGTATGTTTTGAAAGATATCAACATAAAGTCAAATATTGGATGACTTTCAATGAAATCAATAATCAAGCAAACTATAAAGCAGATGTGGCAGTTTTTACAAACTCAGGTATTTTATTTGAAGAAGGAGAAGATCGTGAAGCAATTGTTTATCAAGCAGCACTTTATGAATTAATTGCTAGTGCAAAAGCTGTAAAAATAGCACATGAAATCAATCCTGATTTAATGGTTGGATGTATGATGGCCATGACACCAATCTATCCTTATTCATGTAATCCAGACGATATGTTAAAAGCTGTAGGAGCGAATCATAAACGTTTCTGGTATTTAGACGTTCATGCTAGAGGAATTATTCCTGGTTATATGAAATCATTCTTTAAAAGACAAGGATATGATTTAGATTTAACTCAAGAAGATTTAGAAGCCTTAAAACATGGTTGTGTTGATTATATAGGTTTTAGTTATTACATGTCTTTTGCAACAAAAGGTGATGGTAATATCAATCTTGATTATGATGAAGAAAATGATTTATGCGATAATCCTTATATTCAAAAAACACAATGGGGATGGCCAATTGATGCTAAAGGTCTTAGATATACATTAAATTGGTTATATGACCGTTATCAACTTCCAATGTTTATTGTTGAAAATGGTTTTGGTGCAATCGATCAAAAAGAAGTTGATGGTTCAGTTCATGATCAATATCGTATTGATTATCTAAAAGAACATATTCAAGAAATGAAAAAAGCTGTAGATATAGACGGTGTTGATTTATTAGGATATACTGTTTGGGGTTGTATTGACTGTGTAAGTTTTTCAACTGGAGAAATGAAAAAACGTTACGGATTTATTTATGTTGATAAAAATAATGATGGTTCAGGATCATTAAAAAGAAGTAAAAAAGATTCTTTTGAATGGTATAAAAAAGTTATTGAAACCAACGGTGAAGTGTTATAAAAGGAGAATTATATGAACAATTACTTTCTACAACTAAAAAAAGATATTCCTAATGATATAGGATGGATTAGAAGAATTTTATCTTATGCCTTTGATTGGTATATTGGAGGAATGATTGCCTCTTTACCAGTGATTGTTATTTATATGATGTTACATCAAGATGCAACGTATATACCTCAAAATTTATCCATCTTTCATGCACCTTACAATATCATTGCTGGAAGTCTATCATTTATTGTTGCTAGTGGATATTATGTTTTAGTTCCAATGTTTGTTTTTAAAGGACAAACATTAGGGAAAAAAATCTTTCATTTAAAAATTATTGCAAATAATTATGATGAAGTAACAAATAAACAATTATTTATTCGACAATTTATAATGATTTTATTAGTTGAAGGAAGTGTATTTACTTCAAGTAATATGTTACATCAATTATTACAAGTTGTAACAGGTTTAAATATTCCAAAGTATTATGCTTATTTTGGAATATTTATGACACTTATTTCAGTGATTTTAATGATTGTTTTAAAATCAAGAAGACCGTTACATGATCTATTTGCTGATACACGAGAAGTATATCTTGAAAGCAATGATTATACATATTATCAAAAGAAAAGAAAGAAAGTAAAAAGAAAATCAGGTAAGTAGCCTGATTTTCTTTTAGAGGAAAGTTATGGAATATTTAGTATTAGATGTAGGTGGAAGTGCAATCAAATATGCTTTAATGAATGATGAATTAGAGTTTCTTGAAAAAGGGCAAGTACCAACACCTAAAACATCATTAGAAGATTTCAAAAAAGAAGTTCAAAATCTTTATCAAAAATATCAAGAACGTGTAGATGGAATTGCTATGTCACTTCCTGGTTTAATTAATAAAAAAACTAATAAAATGCAAATACCAGGAGCATTACTTTATAATCAAGATGTTGACATTTTAAAAGAGTTGAAATCAGTTACAACAGATCGTTTAACAATTGAAAATGATGCTAAATGTGCAGCTTTATGCGAGGTTGTTTATGGCAGTTTAAAAGACAGCCAAGTAGGTGCTGTTTGTATTATTGGTACTGGCATCGGTGGAGGTGTAACTATTGGAGATAAAGTCTTTACCGGTGTTCATGGCTTTGCTGGAGAGTTTAGTTATTTATCAATAGATTGGAAAAACAATTTAGGCTTTGAAAATAAATGGGGAACTGATTTTGGAGCATTTACCTTAGTTAAGATGATTGCTAAAGCTAAAGGATTAGAAGAAGAAATTGATGGTGTACAAGCTTTTGAATATTGTAATCAAGGAGATAAAGATGCTTTAAAGGCTTTAGAAGAATTTTGTGATATAACAGCGACAGGGTTATATAATTTACAAGCGGTTATTGATCCTGATAAAATAGCTATTGGTGGAGGAATTAGTAAACAACCAATTTTATTAGAATATCTACAAAAATCATTAGATAAAATTTATAATTCAATTGAAATTCCTATCCCTCAAGTAAATATTGTTCGCTGTAAATATGATAATGATTCAAATTTAATAGGTGCACTTGCAAACTATAAAAAGATATATAACTACTAATCATACTTGATTAGTAGTTTTTTTTTAGTAAAATATATTTGGTGATATAAATGGAAGCAAATGAAGTAATAACAAACTTAAATCCTTTAGAATATGATATTTATTTTTATTTAATACAAAATAAAAACATGATTATTTCAATGAAATTAAAAGATCTAGCAAATCAATTACATGTATCAACAGCTATGATTACAAGAGTTTGCCAAAAATTAGGCTTTGAAGGATTTGGAGAATATAAAGCTTATTTAAAATTAGAAGAACATGAACAAGTAAATACCAATACATTTCAATTAGAACATATTTTTAATTTTTTTTATAGTGTTGATAATGAGATGTTTTATCAAGAAATTCAAGAGGCAGTAGCTTTAATTAAAGAAGCAAAAGATGTTATTTTTTATGGAATTGGTTTATCAGGAATTCTTGCACAATATGGCCATGGTTTGTTTAATCGAAAAGGAATACGATCATTATATATAGAAGATTTTAGTATGCGACTTGATTTTTATGAAAAAGCGATTGCAATTATTTTATCGGTTTCAGGAAATACAACAGAGGTATTAGGAAGAATACAGAATTTAAAAAGTTATGGGACGAAGGTCATTTTAATTTCTGAAAATAGTCATAATAAAGCGGCTCAAATGGCAGATTTATGTATTAATTATCATTTGCCTAATGTTAAAGATAAATATTATGCTAATTCTGTAACCCAAGTTCCTGTTTTGTATATTTTAGAGTGTCTAGCAAATAGTTTATAGTTGACAAAGATTTCTTTACCAATTTTTATTATACTAATGCAAATGGTACTAAAAAATGGTATGATAAATGTGTATTTTAAGGAGGAAATAGAATGGGATTTAGAGAAGACTTTTTATGGGGTGGAGCAGTTGCTGCCCATCAATGTGAAGGTGCCTGGCAAGAAGGCGGAAAAGGAATTAGCTGTAGTGATGTAGAAACAGCAGGAGATAACGTTACAGGTGCACCAAGACGTTTAACAGATGGTGTTATTGAAGGTGAAGATTACCCTAACCATGTAGGTGTTGATTTTTATCATCATTATAAAGAAGATGTTGCTTTGTTTGCAGAAATGGGATTTAAAGCATTTAGAACTTCTATTGCATGGACTCGTATTTTCCCTAGAGGAGATGAAAAAGAACCAAATGAAGAAGGTTTAAAATTCTATGATGATTTATTTGATGAATGTCATAAATATGGTATTGAACCAGTTATTACATTATCACACTTTGAATTACCTTGGGCATTAGCTAAAGAATATGGTGGATTTAGAAATCGTCAAGCCATCGATATGTTCGTTAAATTTGCAAAAGTATGTTTTGAAAGATATCAACATAAAGTTAAATATTGGATGACTTTCAATGAAATCAATAACCAAGCTGATGTGACACAACATAACTTAATTCAAGAAGGTGCTGTTTTACTTCAAGAAGGTGACGATGCAGAATACTTAATGTATTTATCAGCACATCATGAATTAGTAGCTTCAGCGTTAGCTGTAAAAGCTGCACATGAAATCAATCCTGATTTACAAGTAGGATGTATGATTGGTATGAATGGTGTTTATCCAGCTTCACCAAAACCAGAAGATGTGATGAATGCTTTAGGTGCAATGCATCAAAAATATTGGTATGTAGAAGTACATGCTAGAGGTCATTATCCTCGTCATATCTTAAAGAAATTTGAAAGAAAAGGATATGATTTCATTACTGAAGAAGATAAGAAAATCTTAGCTGAAGGTAAAGTGGATTATATTGGATTCTCATATTACATGTCATTTGCGACAAAATATCAAGGACGTAATGAAAAAACATTTGATTATGTACCTGAAGATTTCGTAAGAAATACATACTTAAAAGCATCAGATTGGGGATGGCAAATTGACCCACTTGGATTACGTTGGTGTCTAAACTGGTTCAATGACCGTTTTGAACTTCCAATGATGATTGTTGAAAATGGATTTGGTGCTTACGATAAAAAAGAAGCAGATGGTACAGTTGATGATCAATACCGTATCGATTACTTAAAAGAACATATCCAAGCAATGAAAGATGCTGTTGAATATGATGGTGTTGATTTACTTGGATATACAATGTGGTCTCCAATTGATATCGTTTCAGCTTCAACTGGTGAATATGATAAACGTTATGGATTTATCTATGTTAACTATAATAATAATCATGAAGGTGATTTTTCTAGAAGTAAAAAGAAATCATTTGATTGGTATAAACATGTTATTGAAACAAACGGAGAAGAATTATAAGAATGGGGATGTCCTCATTCTTTTTTTATGATATAATTATCCTATGGAGGGATAAGAATATTATGAAAAAGTTAATGAAGTTAATGTGCGTATTTGCACTTGTATTTGTTGCTGGATGCGGTGCTTCTTCATCAATAGATGAACAAAAAGAAGTTGTAACAAACTTTTTTGATTATGTAAAGGAATGCGACATTACAAAACTTAAAAAGGTAGCGAGTGAAGATGTTTTATCAGAAATGGATCTTGAAAAAATGGAAAAAGAATTAAGCCAATATACTGAAGAAGAATATGGTAAAGTTTTTGTTGATGAAACAAATAAATTCAAAAAAGCTATTTTCCAAGATTTATTTACAGATATCAAAATTAAAGATATCAAAGCAGATGGGGATAAAACAACAGTTAAAGTGACAGGAAAACAAAAAGATTACTCACAAGTATCTTTTGATCAAAGTGAATTAAACACAACTGCACAACAATATGTAGAAGAACATCAAGATGAACTTGCTAAAGTCTATAAAGAAGAAGGTTTATCAGCATATCAAATTAAAGTATATGATGGTATTGCTCCTATTCTTTATCAAAGCATGACAGATACATATAAAAGCGCACCTACTGAAAAATTAACAGCAACATTTACTTTAGAAAAGAAAAATGACAAATGGATCATTACAGGTATTGATGAATAAAAGATAAGCAATCATAAGATTGCTTATTTTGTTTTATGGTAATATTTGTTATAATGAATTTTGGAAAGTGAGGTCGTTATGAGTCGTTCTAATTCAATTGTTAAACAAGCATCAATTTTAGCACTTGCAGGAATTTTAGTTAGAATCATTGGGCTTTTATATCGTAGTCCTTTAACTGCGATGATTTTAGACGAAGGAAATGGGTATTATTCAACAGCTTATAATATTTATGCGTTAGTTTTACTTATTTCATCGTATAGTATTCCTACAGCTATTTCTAAATTAATATCAGAGAAGATTGCTTTAAAAGAATATAAAAATGTTAAAAGAATATTAAAATGTGTATTTATCTATGTTTGTGCCATTGCTGGAAGTGCAGCAATTTTATTATTTATCTTGGCACCATTCATTGTGGATGTTAATGCTGTTCCTGCATTAAGGGTCCTATGTCCAACAATTTTTTTATCGGGCTTATTAGGAGTATTTAGAGGATATTTTCAAGCACATAAGACAACGATTTATACATCTGTTTCACAAATCATTGAACAAATCTTTAATGCAGTTGTTGCATTGCTAGCTGCCTATATTTTTATCCAACCATATCTTGGTGTAGATGCAACAAAAGTAGGATCATATGGTGCTGCTGGTTCTGCACTTGGAACAGGGGCTGGTGTTTTAGTTGGTTTGATCTACATGATTTTTATGTATTTAAAAAAGAAAAATACTTTTGTAGAAGAAAAAGATGAAGAAGCGAGTGAACGAGTAGATTCGTATCAAGAAATTTTTAGAATGATCATGCATATTATTGCACCCATCATTCTAGCAACTTGTGTATATAATTTAGTCACTACGATTGATATGTATATTTTCTATTTTGCTCAATCATTTCATCATATTGATAAAATTACTTATATTTCAAATTATGGCGTTTATGCAGGAAAATATATTGTTTTACAAAATGTGCCAGTTGCTCTAGCTTCAGCGATGTCTACAGCTTCTATTCCTTCTATTTCATCTGCTTGGGCACTTGGAAATGTTAAAGAAGCAAAAACACATATTACATCTGGTTTGTCAGTAACAATGTTGATTTTAATTCCAGCGGCAGTAGGAATGGCAGTATTATCTTATCCAATCATGGGTGTTTTATTTCCTCAAAAAGCGACAATTACGACAGCTACATTATTGCTTGCTTTAGGATCTCCAGCGATTATCTTTTATGGTTTATCAACACTTACAAATGGGATCTTACAAGCTTTAGGAGAAGTGAATGTTCCATTAAGAAATGCAGCATTTTCACTTGTCTGTCACATCATCATTATTGCTTTATTATTGTTTATTACACCTTTAGGGGTTTATGTTTTAGTGTTTGGTAACTGTACATATGCGCTTCAAGTATGTTATTTGAATCAAAAAGCTTTACGTCAAAAAATAGGCTATAAACAAGAAATAAAAAGAACTTATGTGATTCCTTTATTAGCTTCATTGGTTATGGGAGCGATTGTTTTAGGTATTTATTATGGTTTATTTACACTTACTCATAGAGTCTTTTTACCTCTTATTTTATCTGTTGTTGTAGGCGTATTTGTTTATTTTGTAATGATTATGTATATTTATTGGGAACATCCAGCTTATTTGTTTGAAATTCCTTATATGAAAACACTTTATTATAAAATTAAGAGAATAATGAAGAAATAAACGATTTTTGAAATACAAAATCGTTTTTTAAATCCAATTTTTTGATGTGTTTTTTGAAATATGACAAACTTATTGTTTTAATTTATGTTAAAATAATAAGCAATGGGGGTTATAATATGCATTATAAAACAGTAAAAGGAATTTTATCTAATGATAATACAATGAATTTATATAGGGGATGTCAACATGGCTGTATTTATTGTGATTCAAGAAGCAAGTGTTATCATTTTGAACATGACTTTGAAGATATAGAAGTTAAAGAAAATGCGCTATCTTTATTAGAAAATGGTTTAAAACATAAAAGAAAGAAATGTATGATTCAAATGGGATCTATGTGTGATCCATATATGCCTTTAGAAAAAGAATTAAAGCATGTACAAAAAGCTTTAGAACTTATTGAACAATATCATTTTGGAGTAACACTTATTACGAAGTCAGACTTAATTTTAAGAGACCTGGAACTTTTAAAGAAAATTAACCAACAAACAAAATGTGTTGTTCAAATGACGCTTACAACATTTGATGAAAATTTATGTCAAAAGTTAGAACCAGGTGTCTGTACAACTCAAAGAAGAATAGAAGTATTAAAAGAACTCCATAAAAATGGGATTCCTACAATTGTTTGGTTAACGCCAATCTTGCCTTTTATTAATGATAGTCAAGAAAATATTTTAAAGATTTTAGAAGAATGTCATGAAGCAGGAGTTAAAGGAATTATTTGTTTTGGTATGGGAGTTACTTTAAGAGAGGGAAGCAGAGAATATTATTATAAGCAACTAGATCGTTTATTCCCTGGTATGAAAGAAAAGTATCAAATGACGTATAATGATCAATATACGCTTAATAGCCCACATAATAGGGATTTAATGAATTTATTCTTTAAAAAATGCCAAGAGTATCAAATGATGTGTAATTACTTAGAAATATTTGAATATTTACAAGAATTTGAAGAAAAAACACCAATAAAAAAGAAAGATATTCATGACTTTGAACAACTTTCTTTATTCTAAAAAGATGGGCGCTCTAAATAATCGAGTGCTTTAGCGAAATTCGCTCTAAATTATTAGGGGGGATATTGATGTGGAATCAGTATTCCCTCTAAAATATTCAGTGCTTTTTTAAGAGGAAAATTAGGATGATGTCTGATCCTGGTTTTCCTCTTTTTATTTGTTTTCTATTTTTATTTTATTTTTTGTAGGCTCCTCTAGGATTTCCTATACGTTTTATTCTGTCTGTATGTTCATTCATTGTGTAAGTTTCATATTTGTTTTGAGAATATAGGATTCTGTTTCTTACACGTTGAAAATTGGACATACCATTTGCATTGGATAAGATCTTCTTTACATAGTTGTTTTTACCTTCACATGGTTCATTAGATATACGTCTGTCATTTATCCATATAAAAGAGTTGAGTATTTCTTCTTTCCGATGTTCAAGCGTCACCGCAACACTTATACTTTCTTCCACATGTGTATGTTTGAATTAGAACAATTAAATATAGAAATAATCAAACAATACTTGATGAAACTCATTAATAAAGGATTGTCATCAAGTATTGTACAAAGTATTAAGAATGTCTTAAAAGCAATCTATATCACCTATGAAGATCAATATGGTTTAAACCATATTAATTTTTCATTAGTTAAAATAGAACAAGATAAAAAAGAAAATGAATATCTAACAGATAAACAATTTAATCAATTACATCAATACTGTATGAAAGAAAAGAATGATATATGTTTAAGTATCTTACTTGCTATGGATACAGGTATGATGATAGGAGAAATGTGTGCTTTAAAAGTAAGTGATATAGATTTAGATAAACAATTGATTCATATAAGTAAAAGAACACAAAGGATTAAAAATGATGAAGAGGGATCTAAAACTGTTTATGATATTTATGAAGTTGAATGGCCTATTTTAAGAGATATTACAATTCCAAAGGAATTGTTTTTTTATTTACAAGAATATTTAGATTATGTTGATAAAGATTGCTATTTAACTTCTTGTCAAGATGTAGTGAGTGATTTTACTAAGTTACAAAGAGGTTTAGATCGTATAGGACATATTTTAGGTTTTAAGACGACTTTTAAGGATTTAAGGAATATGTATAAGGAAAGATGTTTAAGAAGTTGTATGGATATACATATTATAATGGAGTTATTAGGTGTTCAATCTATGAAACTATCTCTTCCAGAAAATTATAAAAGTTCTGATGAAGAAAAGAAAAAACAAATAAACAAATTATAGCCAATGGAAAGACCATTGGCTATTTTTGTATTTTAATTTTATGTTAATTATAGAGAATTAAAGATAGTGTGCTTTAATCGATAATATCATTAACTGGGCTATGAAGAGGATGACGAACGTCATTTTCTTTATCATAGCTTATTTTATTTTGGATGTTTGTTTGGTAATCTTTTTTGAATAAACAAGAAAAGATCACATTTAAAATATATTCAATTGATGTTTGTGATGCAAAAGGGGCAATCTTGGTAAAAATCTTTTCACGTGATCCAATATTTAAAATATAGTTAGCATAATGAGAAAGACGATTGTCACCAATTGAAGTTAAAATAATGATAGGTGTTTTCTTTTCTTTTAATATTTTTGCTATTTTAATAAGTTCATTAGTTTCTCCTGAATAAGAAATAATCATTGCTATTTTGTTTTCATTGGAATTATAAGACATAAAGACTTGTTCTCCAGCAAGCATTTTGAGATTAACGTTTCTTTGTATTCGCATCATTTTATGTTGGAAAGACATAGCTGCAAGTAATGAATTTCCTGTTCCATAAATATCAATATCTTTGTTTTGATCAAGTAGTTCAACTATTTGATGAAGTTGTTCAAAATCAATCAATTGGATGGTTTCCGCGATGACTTCTTGATTTAAACTAGCTAGTTTATAAGCAATCATGGAATCATTATCTTCTTCATTAAAGGGAAAATTAACATCTATACGATCTGTATGAGCTAAATCAAATTGTAATTCAGCAGAATATTTGATTTTAAAATCACCATAGCCTTCTAATCCTAATTTATGGCAAAGTCTTACAATCGTGGCTGGAGAAGTATAGGTTTTTTTAGCAAGTTCTTTAATTGAAAGATTTAAAACTTTTTCTCCCTCGTTTAATATATAATGGGCGATTTCTTTTTCTGAATGGGAGAAATCAAGCTCAAATTCTAGTTGTGTCATTATACTCATTTTTATCACCGTTTTTAGTATAACATGAAACAAAGTTTCATGAAATGACTTTTATTTGAATTAAATATGAAACATTATAAAAAGGAAAGTTGAAGATATTTACTTTCGAGATGAGATGATTAAAATGTTATGTGGATATAAAAGAAGGAGAACATTTTATGGAAAGAAAATTACCAAAAGATTTTTATTGGGGTGGATCAGTTTCATCATTCCAAACAGAAGGACATAGAAATGAAGGAGGAAAAGGTTTATGTGTTTATGATGTAAGACCTATGAATCCTGAATTTTCTGATTGGAACGATGCTATTGATGAATATACTCGTTATGATGAAGATATTGCATTAATGAAAGGGATGGGATTCAACTTTTATCGTTTCTCTATTTGTTGGTCTCGTATTATTCCTAATGGAACATTAGATGAACCAGTTAATGAAGAAGGAGTTAAATTCTATAGTGATTTAATTGATAAGTTATTAGCTGCTGGTATCGAACCAATGATTACATTAGTTCATTTTGATATGCCTTATCATTTAGTAAAAGAATATAATGGATTTGCATCTCGTTATGTTGTAGATTGTTTTGAAAGATATGCTAAAGTTTGTATTGAAAGATTTGGAGATCGTGTTAAACATTGGATGTCATTCAATGAACAAAACTTACACAGTATGATGTTACGTGTATCTAATGCTGAAGTTATTCCTGAAGGCGTTAGTTATCCAAAACACTTATATCAAGTAAACCACAATGTTATGATGGCTCACTGTAAAGCTGTTCGTGCTTTAAGACAAATGCAACCAGATGCTAAATTCTGTGGAATGGGTGCTATTACTAATATTTATGCTTATGAAAATAGTCCAGAAAATAATTTCTTTGCTACTAAAGGATATAATTTATTAAATGGTTTCTTAGTTGATACATTTGCTCAAGGTAAATATCCTGATTATTGGAATGCTTATCTTGAAAACAGAGGATGGATGCCTACTTTTGAAGAAGGTGACGAAGAATTATTAAAATATACTGTTGATTATATTGCTTTCTCTTATTATCGTTCAAACACTGTTAAAACAGGTGAATTTGATTATGAAAGACCAGCTCATGAATGTGTAAATGAAAAACAAATTAAAAACCCTCATTGTGAAGCAAATGAATGGGATTGGGAAATCGATCCAGTTGGATTTAGATGGACATTAAATGATTTACATCATAGAACAGGTCTTCCAGTATTCGTTCTTGAAAATGGTATTGGTTGGCGTGAAGATATGAGTCAAGAAGAAGTAGATCAAATGTTAGCTGAAGGTCGTACAATTGAAGATGATTATCGTATTAATTATCATAGAGATCATATCAAAGAAATGGAAAATGCAATCTTTGAAGATGGTGTAGATTGTTTAGGATATATTACTTGGGGACCAATTGATATTCTAGCAAGTATGTGTAACATGGATAAACGTTATGGATTTGTTTATGTAAATAGAACAAATAAAGATTTAAGAGATATGAAACGTATTCCTAAAAAATCATATCAATGGATCAAAAAAGCATTCGAATCAAACGGTGCTGATTTAGATTAATTAACAAAAAGCCTCGATTATACGAGGCTTTTTATAATATGTGGACGACAAATGGACGACATTTTATAATTTTTCTATATATTCAACTAAAGCTGTACGTCTTTTTTCATAAATATGAGCATAAGTACTTCTTAACATATCAATAGAATGGCCTAATCTTTCAGCGACTAAGCTCTCACTAATCATAGGATTAGAAAGAAGATAACTGGCATGACTATGTCTAAATCCGTGAATCGTTATATGTTTTACATCAACGTTCTTTAAATCGTTATTGAAACGATAACGGAATGTTCCTGGCCAAGTTACAGCAATGTCACCAAAAACATAATAAAGATCATTAAATCCATCTAATTTTTTCTTTCTTTCATATCTTTGTTTTAATTCTTCAACAAGTCGATTAGGAAGATCTATTGTCCTGATAGATGTTTTCGTTTTTGGAGAAGTAACTTTTCTTGATGCTGTACTAAATGAACCTCTAACACTTAATTTCTTATGTTCTAAATCCAAATCGCACCATCTTAACGCACAAAGTTCCCCAATCCTTAATCCAGTTAAAAATAATGTATCATAAGTTTCTTTGTTATCAATATTTTCAACAGTAGCTATAAATTTATTAAATTCATCTACTTCCCAAAAATTTTCAACGGCATTTTCTTCTTTCTTCACTTCATTAGGATCTTTATAAGGCTTAGCATACTTACAAGGATTATCATCCAATAGTTTATGATTAACAGCGAAAGTTAAAAGCCCCGACATATGCAAATATAAATTATTAATATATTCTTGACTATAAGGACCACCATTATTGCCAGTCAAAGCTCTTTCTTTATTCCATTTAGTAATATCAACAGTTTTTATTGTATCAATATACTTATCTCCAAAAAAAGGAATTATATGTAATCGTTCAATCATTTCATACATTTTCAATGTAGAATATTTAATAACACTTTTCATTTCTTGATGATAAAGCTCAATTAAAGCATTCATCTTAATTCTTCCTTGACCGCCTTTAATTTTTAATAAAAATGCATCTTCTGCAGTCTTTGCTTCTTTCTTGGTTCTAAAACCTCTTTTCTTATAATCATGTCGCTTTCCTGCTAAATCACGATACTTACCAGTGTAATACCATTTGCCGGTCTTTTCATCTTTATGTACTGACATAAATAGTCATATCCTTTCTTTTAAGTAATATAAAGTATTTTTTAATATTAAATCGTAATTAATGATATATTTTATACTAATTACTGATTCTTTGTTTGTTACTTTAAATTCATGAGCAGATATGATAAAATAAATTTGCTCATGAGGGAAAAAGCATAAAAAGTTTTTTTATGTTTTGAAGAAAATATGTGGTAGTATTTTCCATTTTCATGTGTAGATCAGTGGTGCCAGCCACTGATTTTTTTAATTTAAATTAAATAAATTATAGAAAGTGTCTTCATCTATGATTTCAATATCTTGACCCTCTAATTTATATTTTTCAGCTTTTTTGTGTTTACTTGATTTTCCATCTTTGATGGATGAACAATAATCATTATTTCCTAATATTAAATAATTAGTTTTTTTAGTAACTGAATTATCAAGTATTCCTCCAACATTAACAACAAGTTGCATTGCATCTTTTCTAATCATTTTTTCAAGTTTGCCAGTAAAGACACAATGTTTATTGTAAAAGAAATTGTCTTCATCAATTTCAATATTATCTGGTTTAATGGCATGTATATCTATATTTTTGCTAGAATAATTTCTTTTAGCAAATATATCATTGATTTCTAAACCATTATTTTTCATTTTTTCTTTAATAAAGTCATAAAGTTCTTTAGTACATAAGCAATCACTCATAGAGCGATGTTCATTTCTAGAAATTTCTAAATAATTAGACATATCAGTTAATCTATGATGACTTAATTCTTTAAATAGCTTTCTACAAAATTGTAATGTATCAATATATTCATTTTTTAACTCTTCGTTAAATCCCTTTTGTAAGAAAGAAACATCAAAAGAGATATTATGACCTACTAGTACATCATTACCTATGAAATTAAGTACTTCTTTCTTTAAATCTATAATTTTTGGTTTACCTTTTAACATTTCGTTTGTAATTCCAGTAATAGAAGTAATGTATTCATTAATAAGAAATCCTGGATTGATTAAACTATTATACTTGTCAACGATTTTGTTTTCTTTTACTTTAATAATTCCTATTTCGATAATACTATCATAATTTGGTGAAAGTCCAGTAGTTTCTAAATCTAATACACAGTAATTGTCTATTATTTTTCTAACATATTTCATATTTTTCTCCATTCATAATCATCTAAATAATTTTAACTATTTTAAATTTTTCTTGTCTTGTGATAAAAATCTAGCAAATTCTATTAGTTTGATTGTAGCTTCTGTATTTAAAGTGTTCTTAATCATATATGATAATTCTTCATTTATAGGATATGATGTTGTTTTTACGTTTCCGTTATAATTTAAACCAGTTACTAAATAATCAATAGAAACTGAAAAGATAATTGAAAGCTCTTTTAATACAGTGATAGGGATAGCTCTTTTTCCTGCTTCATATTTTTGTAATGTTGATCGTTCAATTCCTAATGAGGAAGCTAAGTCTAATTGGGATTTATTTAAATTTAAACGACATTTTTTGATTCTTTGACCTATTTCAATATATTCATTATTTTCTTTAGAATAATCTGAAACATCATTATTTTCATCATCTAAATCCCAGTCCATTAAATATGATGGAGTTGTATTTAAAACTTTTGAAAATTTGACTACTTTAGATTGTGATACATCATTTTTTCCAAGTTCTATCTTATTTATTGTTGATTTAGAAGTATATCCCATTGCAGTTGCAAGTTCTTGTTGTGACATTCCCAATTCAATTCTTCGTTGCTTTATTCTATCTCCTATGCCCATTTCAAACACCTCCTTTATAAGATTATACTAACATGTGGTGGCTAAATATTCAACTTTAATTGAAAAGTGTTTCAAATATAGTTGACATATAGTCTACTTAGATGTACTATGTTTGTGAGGTAGATAAATTAGCTACTAAAATGGAGGTGATAAAATGACAGATACATTAGAAATTAAAAAGATTATTAGAATGAAAGGTTTTACTTTAGACACACTCTCGAAAAAAATAGGGATTTCGCGCACTTCATTAAGTTATAAAATCAATAATATAGTTGAATTCAATGCACAAGAAATAAAACATATTCAAAAGATTTTAGAACTTTCTAATGAGCAAAGGGATCATATTTTTTTTGCGGAAGCAGTAGATAAATAATCTACTCAAAAAAATACTACCACTAAAAATAAAAAAGGAGACACGTGAAAATGGAAAATACTACCACAAATAAGTGATACTAAAATGTCATTTTGACAAACAAGATGTGCAGCTATCAAAATTCATTTGTTATCTCTAAGCAATGTACTTCAAAAAAGAAAAGGCATGCTTAATGCATGCCAAGTGCGTTGAATATTAAATATTGAAGCAAACCAAAAATTAACGATTCAAAGAAAATGGGTAACTTTTTCTTAATAAAACGTATAAATTTTGAGTTTAAGTAGCTCTTCATGTTAGATTTAAAATTTTCAATCGCAGTTTCTTTGATACTTTTTTCTTTGGGTGGTGCCTGTGGAATGTAATCATAATTGTTAGAAGAAATATCTAGGTTAGGAATAGATATTTCTGAATTACGATATGATTTTATTATTTCAGAAATAGCATTATTAGAAGCTTTAAGCATTTCTTTAATTGTTCCCGAAATGTTTTCTACTAATGAAGAAATAACTTCTATGTATTCTTCTAATTTATTCGTAAGCAAATTAGAAAATACTTTTTGAAGTTCTTCAAAGGCACTAGTGATACCATTGAAAGATTCATCTAATGAATCAATGGAATTGTCCAATTAGTTCACCTCCTTTCAAGAAATATTGTATCACGAAGTACATTGCTTCGAGGTAACAAAGGAATAAGAAGTAAGAATTTCAAACGATAGCATCAAAAGTAGAAAAGGAGTGATTAAAAATGCCAAGAAAAATTATAGATACCTCTAAAATCAATCAAACCAGATTGCAATATATCAATAAAGGATATTTAACATGCAGTGAGGTGGCTAAATTTGTGCCATGTGGAAGTACGAAAGCAAGTAGGATTTATCATCAAATTAGAAATCAAATAGAAGCTGCTAAACGTGAAGCTTCCTAGAAAGGTAGAAAAATGATGGAAAAAATATTTATGTATTTTCTTGCTTTTTTATCTTTAGTCTTATCTCTGGTAGGATGCAATTTCTATTCAGAAAATAAAAGAAAAAAAGCCCGTATTTGCTGGGCTTGTTCTTATCCAATTGCTTTATATATATTAATCAATGCATTTATAAATATTTTTGGATAATTTTTTCATAAGTGGAGATAGTTTTTTAGCAAATTCGTCAGAATACTCATAATACTCTGAACTGTAAATAATTGAATCTATTTGATCTATACATTCTCTACATGTGTTATCACAAATAACATAAATTTTTTGAGAAGCTGCTGAATAATTCTTTACACTATCGACTAGTAAAGGATCTGTTATATATGCTGCTAAAGATTCAAAATATTCATTTATATAATTGATTTTCGTTGTGTACAGAGTATTAAGTTTAGAAATTTTATACTGGGTTTTATTATTGATAAATGCTGTTACGCATGGAGAAATAACAGCAATTACAGCAACTATAGCTAAAATCCATTGGTCTAAATTAATCATAAATAACACCTCGCTTTCTAATTGGTATTTCAATACTGGGGAGCATTGTAATTCAATTATAAAGCGAGATTACCTAATTTTAAATACATAGAAAGGGGATTTATAAAATGAAAGTCGTAAAAAATAAGCAAACTATTTTAATCATTAGATTTGACAGATGTTTTTTAGATCTTCTAAGAACTGAAGATTTGAAAGATTATTTTAGCGGAAAGTTAGATGCATACGTTGAAATCATGTATCTCCAAGACATTATCAGCAAAGATGAATATCATTATTTATTTAATGCTATTGAAACAGCGAGAACATTAGATTTGTCACTAAAAATGGAAGAAATCTTAAATAAAGTTTAATAAAAATATTTTCTCAGCTGAAAGGAACTTGTCATTAAATTAAATACCATTTACTAGTATTTGTTTGTACGTATGTGTTTCATTTGTTGAACTTCCTTCAGATGGCAGGTTCCTTTCAGTTGAGAAACTTTAATATTAACATTGAAAGGAGAATACATATGGTTCTGTTGGTTTCGTTTATAGCTAATATAGTTCAGTTTATAGCTAATATAGTTCAAGTAATTATAATCATTCTTTTAATAAAAAATTACAAAAAATTAGAAGAAATGTGGTTTCAATTAACGAATAAAGTAATTGCTTTAAAGTATCAAGTTAGAGAAATGCATATTGAAAAGAAACGCATTTTAAAAGAAATGGATGAATTAAAAAATGAAAATTGAAAATTTATCATTCAAAGGATTGGCAACAGTTATAATTACACTTTTATTTATTGCTAAGATCCTAACTATTATAGCCGATTTATTATTAACTGCTTTTTTCTAAAGGCTTATATAAATAACAGATAGTTTTTATCTGTTAGCAATCATAGAGACTCTTACTACAATCGATGCACAAGCCATTAATAAAAATATTTCTATGATTGCTAAGAGGTAATAACCTCTAAAAAGCTATTATCAATCATTCTCATGCCTCCAAATTTGCAAAATGATTTTGATTACAAACATAAAAAGAGAAAAATACGATGTTTTTAAGTGATAAATACGTTTTGATAATAGCTTTTTATTTTTTTGAAAGGAGAAAAAATATGGATACTGAAAAATACTGCAGTCCAGTATCAACTCAGTTGTTTCTTGATTTGTCATCAATCGAATCAAAAGACGGACAAAGAGATACATACAATGATTTTCTAAATATTTATGTGTTAAAAAACATTAAACATTTTGAAAATGCGGGTGTATGTGATGATTTTGATACGTTAGCTGCACATTATTATTTGAGTGATGTAATGATTTTTGGGAAGCTATGTGCGATTTTGAATAAGCAAGAAAATAAAAGAAAAGTTCTTTTAGAAGCAAATGATCTTTTATCTGGTGAGATGTATCAAGAAAACAAGGATTTCATAGATAAATATTTTCAATAAAAAAAGAGACCATCAACCAATGGTCAATGGCATCTAGAAATTATATTAACCTAACACAATCATTATAGCATATTTCTATTAAAAAAGTAGATATATTCTATTAAAAATATAGTTTCTATGATGTCTTGTATCTCTTGTAATGCGTCCTAACAAGTCGACAAAAAAGAAATACATAGATAAAGAATATGACTATGAATCTTTGTATGATACACCTATCAATCAGTTAGAAGAAAAGGAAATAGAGAGTCTTCTAAAGACAAACAGCATTGATCATCATTATGTTGCTAAAACAATAAGTGCTGGAAATATGTTTGAGGTTGAACTTTATCCAATTTTCAATAAAAAGGATTTCCAAGAGTTCAAAGTAAAAAGAAAATCAAAGAAAGCACAGAAAAGTTTGAATGATAGAAATTCAAGAAAGCAATTTATTAGACTGCTCAATGCTAACTTTACTAAAGATGATTATATTATGCATTTGACTTATTCAAATGAAAATCTTCCTCCAAACATTGAAGATGCTGAAAAGGAAGTTTATAAGCTGATTAGAAAAATCAACTATAGAAGAAAGAAAAAGAAGCTTCAAAACGCTAAGTATATTTATGTGACGGAGTATGATCCTCAAAAGAAGATTAGGGTCCATCATCATTTGATTATCGAGGGAGGTATCGATAGGAAGGTGATGAAAGACTTATGGACAAATGGAATAAGGATAAAAGTTGAAGAGCTTGAACCAGATGAATATGAACTATCTGGTCTTGCTAATTATTTATCTAAAGATCCTAAAGGAAAAAAGCGATGGAAAGCATCGAAAGGTTTGAAACAGCCAAGAGAGAGAAAAAGCTATACGTCTTTTTCAAAAAAGAAGATTAGAAATATGATTGCTGATGATACAAATGTATCAATTTATATGAATAGCAATTATAAGTCTAAAACTTATCTCGATCATGAAATTCGCTATAACAAAGTCAATCATATGTACTACATCTATGTGCGTATGAGAAAGAAAGACTTTACTGAAAAAAAGAACGTAAGGAGAAACATCTGAGATGAAAATAAAATTGACAAAATCGATGCTTAAATCATACATAGATGAATTTATTGAAGATGAAGTTATGGATGAAAAAGCAGCAGCTACATATAACAAATATAGAAAAGTTGTAAATGATTTTGTTGATTTTTTCGATAAGGAAGATGTAGCAAAAGCTGATTTGATTTCTTACAAGAAAAAAATAGTAGAAAACTTTTCTACTAAAACAGTCAATAACTACATCATCATTATCAATAAGTTCGTCAAATATGTAGAACTCAATGAAAAAGGAGAATACAACTCTACAAAGGCAAAAACATATGTAAGTGACTATCGTTTGAAAGTCATCAAAGAGCAGGAAAAGACATCAATTGAAAATGTCATCAAACCAGAAGAATTTAAACGTATGCTATCAAAGGCTAAAAAGACTGGAAATATGGAAACTTACATGATTATGAAGATATTTGGATACACCGGTATTCGTGTATCAGAGCTTAAATACTATACAGTCGAAAATATCAAGGGAAGCAAATCAAAGAAATATGTGACTGTATTTAATAAAGGTAAGGAACGTAGTGTTCCCATGCGAGGAGATTTGAGAAGAGAGCTACTTGCATATGCCAAAGATAAAAAGATTGAATCTGGTACGTTGTTTCCATCAGAAAAAAAGAATGATGGTTCAATGATATCAGAAAGAACAGTTGAAAGAAGAATTTTAAAGGTATGTGGAATGTGCCGAGGTATTGATTTAGCAAAGGCACATCCGCATTCATTCAGACATATGTTTTCTATCCAATTTTTAAAAGCTGGTGGAAACTCAACAGAGCTTGCTAGGATTTTAGGACATTCAGATATTAAAACGACTGAAATATATGCGAATACTTCTGTAGAGGAAAAGAAAAAGAATGTTGAAAGAATCAAATATTAAAGAGGTGATGAAAGTGAAAACGTTAAAGGAATTTTTAGAAGCGTTTCAGAATGAAAGCTACAAAATTACAATTGTTAACGGAATGCTAGGAAGTGACGATGAACATTATGTGGTAATTGCTACAGATAAGAAATATAAAAATTATTTGAAAGAATGCCTTTTAAATGCAACTGTAACTGGTTTTGCAATAGATTATGATCAAACTTTAATTATAGAAGTCACAACATAGAAACGAGGTAAAAAAATGATTATAGAAGTAAAAACAGTAGAAATACTTGCTAAACAAAAGATGCAGTTTGAAGCAACAACTGTAGTAAAAGAAGAAAAACTAATTACGTTTATGACTGGTTTTAAAAATAGTTCAAAAGAGACCAGAAATGATGGTTATATCAAAGAAGTAGCTTTGCATTTAGGAGTGGATGAAAGCAATAATCTTATCACACGTGAATATGCAAAAGTAATACTCAATCCATTGTTTATTCATTCTAATGAAAAAATAGAAGAAATCATACAGGAAATGAAAAAAGTAGAAGAAAAAATAGAAAAAGTTTTTTGATAGCAAAATCTCTCGAAACCCTTGCTACATATGGGATTAGAGAGGTTTAAGTAATGTCGTATAATTATAGGTTATACGTCATAGTTATATAGGTGTTTGAGGAGGTCAAATATGCAAAAAACATACAAAAGAGCCATCTTTGAATGCATTGATTATGAGGATATGAAAGAAATATTTAGAAAGAATTATGCTGATAAATATAGATTGATTGGTTATCGTATGACGATGATAACTGAACAAAAGCATAGAGCTTTATTAATTATGTATCCTTTGAAAAGGAAGTGAAAAAATGAATTATCAAGAATTTTTGGAATCAAAAAAGAAAATCAAAGAAACAAATGGAATTGATATTGAAGTTGATGATCTAAACTCCGTTTTATTTGATTATCAAAAAGCCATCGTTAAAAAAGCACTCAAAAAGAAAAGATTTTGTCTTTTTGAAGCATGCGGGATGGGAAAGACATTGCAACAATTGGAATGGGCACATCAAGTAAATATTTATACTGACAAGCCAGTATTGATAGTTGCGCCACTCGGTGTAACTGTACAAACAGCCTATGAAGAAGCTCCACTATTAGGTTATAAGGTTCATGTATTAAGAGATGATTTTTCTATTGATAACGGGCTTTATATTACAAATTATGAGCAGTTGGATAATATCGATACTTCTTTGTTTTCTGGTGTAGTTTTGGATGAATCAAGCATCTTAAAAAATTTTACTGGTAAAACAAGAGTAAACTTAACTAATTTATTTAAAGATACTGAATACAAGTTATGTTGTACCGCAACTCCTGCACCAAACGATTTAATGGAATTGCTCAATCATGCTGATTTTTTAGGAATAGTCACTACCGCACAAGCTTTAGCAACTTATTTCATAAATGATATGAAAACAGGAACATATCGCTTAAAAGGTCATGCCACAAAGGATTTTTATAGATGGTGCTGTTCATGGTCAGTCAATATCGAGAATCCAAAAGACTTAGGATTTAATGCTGATTATTATGTTTTACCTAAGCTTATCGAAAAGAATATCATTATCGATATTGATGTAATAGATGATAGCTTTGAACATGGACTATTTAGAGACATTGGAACATCAGCCACTTCATTTCATAAAGAGAAAAATAGAACTGCTGATATACGTGCTAAAAAATGTGCTGAAATAGTCATGAAAGATGATGATCAATACTTGATTTGGTGTGATACAAATTTAGAGGCTGATTTATTAAAAAAATACATTCCAAAAGCAATTGAAGTAAGAGGAAGCGATAAACCTCAAAGAAAAGAACAATGCGCATTGGATTTTAAACAAGGAAAAACAAGAGTGTTGATTTCAAAACCTAAAATATTCGGTTATGGAATGAATTTTCAAAAATGCCATAATGTGATCTTTTGCGGATTGACTTATTCTTATGAAAATTATCATCAAGCATTGCGACGTATCTATAGATTTGGACAAAAGCATACAGTTTTTTCTTATATCGTTTTAGGGAGTACTGAACTTCACATTTTGGACAATGTCAATAAGAAAAAAGAATTGCAGCATAATTTGAAAAATCAAATGGATATGTCTGTTCAAGAAATACAGTTATTGAATTTTAATGAAAGTGAGGTGGAAGAGGTACACCAATCTCAAAAGATTGATTTACCTGCATTTATATGAGTTACAAATTATACAATGACGATTGCGTAAATGTATGTAGACAGTTGCCAGATGATTGTATTGATTTGACAATCACATCGATTCCATTTGCCAATCTTTATACTTACAGTGATGATCCTAGAGATTTTAGCAATGTAAAAGATTTAAATGAATTTTTTCAACAAATGGATTACTTGATTCCAGAACTTTATAGAATAACAAGACCGGGGCGCATCATTGCATTACACGTGATGCAGATTCCAACTTTCAAAGGAAGAGATGGAACAATGGGCTTGATAGATTTTAGAGGAATGACCATCAAAGCTTTTCAAAAGCATGGATGGACTTATCACGGAGAAATCACAGTATTTAAGGATCCTCAAATTGAAGCTACTAGAACTAAATCAGCATCTATCTTGTGGAACTCTTATAAGAAGTTTGCTGAAATCACACGTACGGGAATGCCGGATTACGTTATATTGATGCAAAAACATGAGCGAGAAGATGAATGGGTTCATGTAATACACGAAAATATCGATGATGAATTTCATCAATGGACACGTTTAGCTAGTCCTTGCTGGGGAATTGGAAAAGAATCACCTAAAGTATCAAGAACAAATGTTTTAAACACTAAAATTGCCAAGGAAGAAAAAGATGAAAAGCACATGACACCACTTCAACTTGATTTGATTGAACATCTTATTAAATGGTATTCAAATGAAAAAGAAACAGTATTCGATCCCTTTGGTGGAGTTATGTCTGTACCTTATTCAGCAGTTAAATTAAATAGAAATGGAATAGGTTGTGAAATCAAAGAAAGTTATTTTAAAACGGGATTGAATTTTATTCAAAATCTTGAACGTTCATTGAATCAGCCTACATTGTTTGAATTATGAAAGCTATATGGATAAATAATATTCTCTATGAGCATCAAGATAAGGTGTTAAATCATTATAATCTAGAACCTGCAGATGAATATGTAAAAAAAGTTTTTCCAGATGCAGTATACATGGAAAGAAGAGAAGACTGGACACATGTCTTTATACCACATCAAGGATTATTAGAAGCTAATAGCTTCACATATAAAATTGATGGCAAATGGTATGATTCATGGGGCACTAGTGAACATAGTAAGTTGGTTGAATTTTATGAAAAAGATAAAAAGAGATGCGGATATGAGCAGGTGAGTTTGTTTTGACAAATGAAGCTAAAAAGGAAACGGAAAAAGAGCCAACAAAAAGAGAAAAGCTAGAAGATTTCTTAATCAATTGGACAAAGGAAAAACACTTACCTTTATTGTATGAAAATAAAAAACTCAAAAATGAAGTAGAATGTCAAAAAGAATTGTTCAATCATCAAAAAATCGAACTTGATTATCAAGAAACTAGATATAAGCAATGTGACAACGAAAGATTGCGATATCGTGAGATGGCAGTGGAATATAGAGAAGATAATAAACGTTTAAGACAAGAACTATTTTTATTAAGAAAGGAGCTAAAAAATGACAAATAAGAAAAAGATCATGATGAAAGCATTGATTGTAGCGGTTATGTTTTTTGGATGTTTGCTTTTATTGACGGGTAGAGTTGCAAATATTCTAGCTATTCTATTATGTCTAGGTTGTATTGAATTTCTTTTGTTGAATCAACTCTATAATGAATTTTCTAGTAAGGGTAAAAAGAAATGAATTATCTGATGTTGGATAAAGATGACATTACAAAATCATATGGAAAGATTTCAAAAAAAGAATTATTAAAAGAATTAGGTTTCAAAGAATATCAGCTAGTTAGTTTCTTAAATAATCAAGGTATTTTTAGAGAAAAGTACATTCTGGTAGAAGATGATGAAAAAGATGGCATATTGATAGGAGAAGTAACTGGAAAAAAAGCCAAAAAATATTATGCAACGCGTGATGGTAGATTCTACATCAAATGGGCTAGTGGATGTATAACTGAACTCTATCCTTTTCCTAAAAAAAGAGGAAATGAAACAATCGCGGTAATAAGATTCAATAGAAAAGAAAGATATGCAAAAAATCTAATTGCATCATTGTTCATTAAAGAAATGAACAAAAGTGATTTTGTTTTGCAAAAAGATGGAAATTGGGAAAATATATCAGTTGAAAATTTAGAAATCGTTTCTCAAAAAGAATATAGAAGCATTTCTAGAAAAAAACCTCAGAAAAAAGTTGGAAAATTTGTAAACAATCAGTTATTAAAAAAATATTCATCAGCATGGGATGCATCAAAAGACTTATGCATTTCATATCAAACAGTTATTGATTATTGCTACAACGCAGTTAAAGATCCTAAGCATGATTTGAGGTGGATTTGATGAATAACAAAAGAAGTAATCAGTATGTTGTTTATGATAAAGAAGAAAATTTGATTATGGTTGGAAATAGTGCAGAAATAACAGAAAAATTAGGAATAACAATAGGCACATTTTACAGCTATGTAAGTAGAGGTGATTCATCAAAAAGTAATTATAGAATCTATCTTATCAAAGAGGAAGAATAATAATTTATGAGAAGTTGTTTAGAATGTAAACATTTGGATAAGTCAAGGAAATTAAACAGTGGTGAAACACATTCAAAGAGATATGGATGCAATTCAAGATGTGATGGATACATATGCGGTTGGATCAGTAGAGAGAAAGAACTAAGTGAAATGGGATGTAGTTATTTTGAAGAAAGGAAAGAAAATGAGCAATTAAGCTTGTTTTAAAAAAATATGAAATTAAAAAATATATTATATGTATTAAAGCCAGTTGGAAAGCTGTTTATTGTTGATAAAAATGGTAACTCTTTAGCAAAAATAGATGCAGAAAATATCAATACTATTGCTGATGAGCTAGATGATTGCGAAGTAACAGAAATATATCCAAGTACACACACGGAAGGAATGACGTTATATCCAGTACTTGTAGTAGAAATAAAAATCAAAGAAAAAGGAGAGTAATCTATCCTAGTGAAACTAGGTTCAATGATATGTGACGTGTTCATTGATAAAAGCTTAACACATGGAGATACGACTCAAGTAGCAGCTTAACCACATCTAGATAGATAGTGGTTGATTATGAAATACATTATTTCATTAAGTGGTGGAATAGGAAGCTATTTCACTTTAAAAAGAGTATTAGAAAAACAAGATAAAGAAGATGTGATAGCGGTATTTTGCGATACACTTCAAGAAGATGGAGATTTATATAGATTTTTAAATGATATAGAAAATAAATTTGATTTAAAAATTATTAGGTTATCCATAGGAAAAACACCATTTGAATTAGCATATGAGGATAATTTTCTTTACAACAGTAGAATAGCTAATTGTAGTAAGAAATTAAAATCAAAGCCATTTAACGAATGGCTGAAAGCTAATTTTAAAGAAGATGAATGTATTTTATATTTAGGAATTGATTGGACAGAGACACATAGGTGTGAAGCTATAAGAAAAAATTATAAACCTTATAAAGTTGAATTTCCTATGTGTCAAAATCCATTGATCAGTAAATATGAAATGCTAGAAGAATTAAAAAATGAGGGAATAGAGATACCTCGTTTGTATAAATTAGGATTTTCTCATAATAACTGTAAAGGATGTTGTTTTAAAGCAGGAATAGGTCATTTTAAACTTTTATTAGAAAAAGATAGAATAACCTATTTAGAGTTTGAAAACAAAGAGCAGTTATTGAGAAAAAAATTAAATAAAGATGTATCAATATTAAAAAGAAAGGGTAAAACATTCACTTTAAGACAACTAAGAGGGCTTATTGAAAATACACCGGAGCAATTAAGCTTATTTGAATGTAGTGATTTTGGTGGTTGTGGATGTTTCATGGAATAGAAGAATAGGTAATAAAAAATGAAATTATTATTATGTGTTCTATTGGCTTTGATAATCAATAAATTATTTCTTTAGGAGGGGGGGAAGAAGATGATTATAGTAGATAACATTGCAGAATACGAAACATTATCAACTATCAAAAACTTTTGTAAAAATCATGATGAATGTAAAGGATGTTTATACAACTTTATGTGCAGCTTTTTTAATAAAGATATTGTACCAGAAAATTGGGAAATTAAATTGGAATTAAAAAAAGAAGAATCAAAAAAAAGACAAGATATAGATATTACTAAACAAATACAAGAGAAGATATCAGATAAGCTAGTTGATGAAAAGTGTGATCATATGACTAGTAATGAAATAGCACAATCAATTATGAAAAATTCATTAAAAAAAAAGTAAAAAAGTTTTTTGATAGCAAAATCTCTTGAAACCCTTGCTACATAAGGGTTTAGAGAGGTTTAAATGATGTCGTATAATAATAGGTTATAAGACATAAAAATATAGGCAATTCAAGGAGAAAAAATATGAAATTTGAATTAGATTTGCTAGAAACAATAGCTCATGATGTATTGGATGAAGATGAAATATTTTCAAACGTTTGGGTATTATCAATTATGAAAAATAAAGGTTATTTTCAATATGTGCCTGATGATATGACTTTAAAAGAAGCAATTACTGTATATAGAAAATTGGTAAATATTAAATAGTTATGAGGTGGTTGGATGTTTGATTATATGGGTGATGAAATAATATGCAAAGCTATAGAAAAAGCTATACCCAAAAAACCATTAACAGTTTTTGACGATAGTATTACTCCAGAGGGTTCAATTGTTGAAAGAACAGCGTTAGTGTGTCCTTCCTGTAATTCGTTTTTAGTAGAAAGACAAAACTATTGTACAAAATGTGGACAAGTATTAGATTGGAAAGAAATTAAAGGAGATTATTAAAATGGAAAATACAAACATTAAAGAAAAATTAAAAGAAATGTTTCAAATGCAAAGAACATTGAATGAAGCAATTTTAAATGAATTTGGAAAAAATAGTATTGTAGAAGGAAAGCTTCAATTAGCTATTATTGATGAGTTAGGGGAACTAACTCATGAACTCAAAGGAGATTGGTGTTGGTGGAAGAAAACGCAACCACCTGTCGATCGTCAAAGAGTTTTAGAAGAATTAGTAGATGTATGGCACTTTGTTATGACATGGGAGATGCTTATTAATAAAATGGAAATAGATCTTATTATTAGAGTATATGGATTTTATATTTTTCAATTTGGAACAGGTATAATAGACAGGTTTGACATTCCTATTGGCAATATAGTGAAAGAATATGAGAAATTACCTCATCTTTTAGATTTGACTGAATTATTAGGATTCTCATTTGATGAAATCTATCAAGAATACATAAACAAGAACAAAATCAATTATGAAAGACTTAAAAACGGGTATTGATTATGTCAGCACTCTAGTTGAGAGGAGAAATGGAAGATGAATAAGTATGAAAAAGCATTTAATCATTTGAGAGAACACGCATCATTTGATACTGTGGATGAAATGATTGATATAAAAGAATTAGTAGAAAAAGCAATATCAGCAAAGCCAATCCATGAAGAGGTACAAAGTAAAATCAATGAATTATATAGTCATGAGTTTTGGTTTTGCTCTAATTGTAAAAAACTCGTAATGAGAAAAGATGAATACTGCGTAAATTGTGGTCAAGCGCTGGATTGGAGGGTTGAAGATGACTAAAACTAGAAATCAATTAATATCTATGCTGCAACATATGAAGCAAGAAAACAATAATAACGCAATTAAGCATATCAAGTATGAAGATATAGACGCAATTTGTAATTATCTATCAGAAGATATAAAAAAGTTATTAAATAAAGAACAATTTATATTAAATAAATTAGAATATGAAATTTTAAACTATTGTAATCAAAGAGAGTACGAGTGGATATGTAGAGATAAAGATGGGGATATTTTTGCTTATGAAGTAAAGCCGAAAAAAACTTACGATAGCTGGATGGATTGTGGAACGGACACATATATAATGTTATTTAAAGATATATTTGACTTCATTAAATGGGATGATGAACCACTTTCGGTAAACAAAATATTAAATAATTGTGAGGTAGTTGAAGATGAAAACTCTCAATAGGGAAGAATGTGAAAAAGCATTAGAAAGCCTTAAACCTATGAATTTAGAAGAATTTAAACAATGTCATTATTTATCACACGTTGAAGCAAATAAGATTTTAAAACAATTAATTAAGGAGCATTTTAGTCCACAACCTCTTAAATTTGAAAAAATAAAATCTGGGATGTATGTCTGGGATAGTGTGTATGAATCAATAGGAAGAGTTGATAGAGTTTTAACTAATTGCAACCGTAGAAGATTGCATAATAGATATAGTGGTGGAGGGGATATAGTCGATTATGAAGAAAATAGATATTATCCAATCCAAATTCCAATCATAAAGGAGCAATAGAAATGTATTCTATATGTGGATCAGTAGCAAACAAATATCACTATTGTGATGTTTTCTGGGTGGATTTAAATAACAAATGTACAGGATATTATCAGCACAAGCAAAGTGGGTTGAGACCATGTATTATTGTAAGTAATGATTTTAATAATTATTTTTGTGATTTAGTGACAATCATTCCAGTTACTACTAAAAAGGATAATTTACCACAACATAGAAGTATAATGTTGCGAGGTAGAAAAAATTATATCTTACCAGAGCAGATAACAACCATTCCAAAAAAATGGTTGAAAGAGAAAATGTGTCATTTAAATGATGCAAATATTCAAGAAGTAAAGATGTCAATGAAGATACAATATAATTTATAAGAGGTAAGTCTATGGATATTAAAGAACAAATGAAAGAAATCATGGATGCATCTGTTACATGTGATAAATGCAATTATGAATTTGTATTAAAGGAAGAATCGATAATGAAAGAAAAGATGGAAGTAAAAGGATTGAAGTTTGATCTAATTTATTTCTATTGTCCTTCATGCAAAAAGATATATCGTGCTTCCATTCAAGATAGAAAGTATTATCTTCTAGTTGAAGAACTTGATAAAGTAAGAAAACAAGTTAGAGATAACTTTGGAACGTTTGATACAACTAAAGCTAATAAATTAAATAAAAAGTTAAAAAAGAAATCTAATGCATTAAAAAATCATGTATTAGAAATGAATGATAAGTTCTCTGGTGAATTTGCTTTCTTTGTTGATAACAGAGGAAATAGGACTATTGAGTATATCGAAAATGATAGCATCAATTAGAAGTGAAAGGAGTAGCATATGAAAGAATCTAAATATCAAGTGTTGAATTGGAAAAGATGGAAAGCAACTGCAATTCTATTAAAAGAAACAAAAAAAGAGTTGGAAAATACTACACAAGCTATATCATATTCAAATGAATTGCCGGGAGGTTCACACAAGACGATTTATGAAAAATATAATAAGCTTATTGAAAATCTTGATAAATATGACGAACATATAAAGATGTATGATACTGTTGTCGACTTTTTAGAAGAGTCTATTACTAAATTGCTAAACGAAAAACAAAGAGAAGTAATTATAATATATTCTAACTATCCTAATAACAGTATTGAAAGAATAAATGAAGCTGTAAAAAAAGGCTATTCGCAAGCAACTTTTTATAGAATTGCTGATGAAGCGTTTGATATTTTAGATGAGGTTTTAGCTTTGAAAAATAGGAATGTAGAAAAGATTTTAAAAGCTGAAAAAGAAAATTGATAATTATTTGATAATTTTTTTAAGGAAAAATGTGTTATTATGGTAATGTGGTTTAAATGAAAACAACATCAATGCTTTGTCTTGAAAGCGAAGAGATAGATTATGTCTATCTCTTTTTCTTTACAAAAAAGGAGGTAGATATCATGTATCATGGAATTCAAAAGAAAATAGTGACCAATGAGTGGTTGATTAAAGAAACAAAAGTTAAAGCACAAGATAAAGATTATATTTATGGATATGAATATAATGGAGTCTTTTATCAATTGGATATGTTTCCAAAAAACATAAACCAATCATTACAGGAACTAAAAGACAAAGGATATAAGAATATCTATTACAATAAAGTGGATGAAGAAAAGAAGAACACTAGAAGAAGTAAAGCAGCTAGTCAGTGATGGTGATGTTCATGCATTCTATGTGTCGCGTGAATGGAAAGACAAACGCATAGAGATACTTAATAGAGATCATTATGAATGTCAAAGATGCAAAGGTAATTATGTTGTTGAATCAAAACCAATAAAGAGAATTAAAATCAAACGTGCAAATTATGTACATCATATCATTCCAATGAAAGATTGTTTTGAATTAGCATTGGATGATGATAATCTAGTAAGTCTTTGCTTTGAATGTCATGAGATAGTTGAAGGTAGAGATGGGACTTGGAAAAAATTCAAACATAAAAAGAAATTGACTAAAGAAATGTGGTAATTCAGCATACCCCCCGTCAAATTCTCGTGCGAATGTGAAACACGGAGAACGGGCATGTGGTCCTAACTTTTCAGAAATATTCGCGCGTGTGTGATAACGGGTGGTTGATTAGAAAAAATATTGAAAGGGGTGTTGTTATGACAAAAAAAGAAATCAAAGATGACTTGCTTGAACAGTTAGAAGCTCAAGGGAAGTATCAAAATTACTATCTTGATTTGATAGAAGATTATATGAAATATTATGATCTTAAAAGAAAATGTCAAAGAGATATCAAAGAAAAAGGATTGCGCTATGAAGTAGTTTCTGGAAATGGTTTTAAAAGCGAAAAGCCTAATGAATCCGTGCAAAATCTAATGAAAATAACAACAACTATGTTGAAAATCCTTGATGAATTAGGTTTACAAAATCCAATTAACACCTCTGATAATTCGGATGATGATTATTATTGATTGAATGTCAAGAAATCAACGATTATATCGACTATGTAAAAAAGAATCCAGATAAGATAAACAAAGAAAGAAAACTGCTGATAAAGAACATCGTTATGCCTACATTGGCTAGAAATGATGTTTTTTTTGATGAAAAAACATATCAAAATTGTTTAAAATATTGCGAAAACAACTATTATCCTTTGTTTCCTTATCAAAAATTCATCTACGCATTCGTTTTTATGTATGTCGATGACGTTCCACTTTTCACAACAATCATTATATTGATGGGACGTGGAAATGGAAAAGATGGTTTTATTATGCCACTGATGAATTTTTTTCAGACACCATTATATGGAATTAAAAATTATCACATTGATATCATCGCAAATAATGAACAGCAAGCAAAAGATAGCTTCAATGTTGTTTACGAAATGTTAGATGCCCAATGGAATAAATTTAGAAGTAAATTCTATAAAACAAAAGAGCTTATCAAGAATAGAAAGACACGAGCTGAGTTACGTTATAATACTTCTAACGCTAAGACGAAGGATGGTAAGAAATCGGGAGCTATTCTTTTTAATGAATATCATGGATATGAAAATTATGATCAAATAAAAGTATTTAATTCTCAATTAGGAAAAATAAAGCACGCAAGAAAATTTATTATTACTACAAATGGGAACGTTCGAGATGGTCCTTTAGATGATTTAATTCAATTATGCAATGATATATTAAAAACAGGAGAAAATGATTTAGGTTATTTTCCCTTTTTTTGTAAAATCAACTCAAAAGAGCAAGCTAATGATCCTAAATATTTTGTCTTAGCAAATCCATCGATGGAATTTCTTCCAGATTTAAAAATACAAATTTTAAGAGATTTTAAAGAAGCACAAAAATTACCATCGATGATGACAGAATTTTTAACTAAAAGAATGAATCTACCTGCGAGAAATGAAGAAATAACAGTAGCCAAATGGGAAGATATTTTAAAAGCTTGTTATAGTGATGTAGAAAATAAGATAGAAAGAGCGATTCCAGATGATATAAACTATCATCCTTGCATTATAGGAATTGACTATGCAGATATCCGAGATTTTGCATCTGCTGGTTTGCTTTTTAAAATAGATGGTGTTTATGTTTGGAGACAAAAGACATGGATTTGCAGGAACAGCCCATTTTTTGAATCAATTAAATTTCCTATAGAAAACAATATAGGATTAGAGGGATTCAATGATTATGAAATAGTCAACTCAGAAAGTTTAAGTATAAATGCGATTGTCGAATGGTGTATTGAGCAAATGCAAAAATACAATGTAGTTAAAATCATCATGGATACGTATAGATTTAAGTTGTTTAGAGAAGTATTTGAACGAAAAGGAATTACTATAGAAGATAAGAAAAATCCAGCTGGGCTTGTAAGAATGATTAGAAATCAAGGTGCAATCAATACATATGTAGCACCTTTAATAGAAAAAGCATTTGTAGATGGAAATATTAACTTTGGGAATAGCGCCATCATGCGATGGTATACCAATAATACTGCTGTCAAAATGGATAAGTATGGAAATAAATCATATGGAAAAATAGAACCAAAATTAAGAAAGAATGATGGTTTCATGGCATTTGTATGTAGTATTTCTGGAGAAGATATGTTAGATGAAACGATTATTTATATATAGAAAAAATGAGGAGGTGAATCAATGTTTCAATTTGTAAAGAAATTGTTTAATAAGGATGGTCAACTAGTTGATTACTATATCGATATGATGGCTGAAAAAAATAGACTTTCGCAGTTGGCATTAGAAATTGGATTTAATAAGATTGCTGATTTGATATCGAAATGTCCTATTGATGTCTACTCAACAGATAGCGATGCAATCAAAACTGAATATTGTTTAAACGTTAGACCAAACCCAAATGAGTTTGCAACTGATTTTTGGAAACAAGTTGTTATGAAAATGTGTACAAGTAGTGATGGATGTTTAGTTGTACAGATGAGTGATGGAAATATTTATAGAGCTGAAAACTTTACACAGTCAGATGATGTGCTATATCCTAGAACATTTTCAAATGTAGTTATTAGAAGCGGGGATAGGACTTATAAACTAGATAGGATATTTACATCGAATGATGCAGTCTTATTTAAGTATAAAAATGAAAAGTTGTTAGCTTATCTAAATGAAATCAATCAAGAAAATGCGATTGCTTGGAGTGTTGCTATAAAAGGGGTAAAGTCAAAACTTTCAAAATTTAAAATTCAAATGCCGGGAAATATGCAAGTGTATAGTGAAAAAACCCGACAACCAATAACTGAAAATGAGTATACAGAAAAAATTAGAAAGGACCTTTCAAGTGATGATATAAGAGTCATCTTTTCTAGAAACGGACTCGACGTAAGTGCGATTGATAGCAAGTCAACAATGACTGCAAGTGATGTCAAAGCATTAAAAGATGAAGTATTTACAAATGTAGCAATTGCTTTAGGAATTCCAAAAAGTGTTTTCTATGGTGAAGTTACTGAAAAAAGTGATGCTAACAATGAATTTATTACGTATGCTGCTGATCCAATTATTCAAGAGTTAAATGATGGGATGAATGGATGTTGGCTTTCTCAGCTAGAATGGGAAAGAGGGGATAGGATTTTAATCAATACGGATGCAATCAAGCATATTGATGTTATCGAGCAAGCATCTAATCTTGATAAATTATATTCTAATGGCTGGTCCCACAACGATATTTTAAAATTACGTGGTAAACCACCAATCGATGAAGATTGGGCAAATGCCAGAAGATTTACTAAAAACTATGCTACAGGCATGGATGGGAATACGAAAGGGGGTGATGAATAATGAAGAAAGGACATGAAAAGTTCTACGAATTCAAAAAATCAAATGAAGAAATGACTGATCTTTACATCTACGGAGACATCACCTCATACAAATGGGATGAAAGTGATGTAGGTGCCTATGACTTTTTAAAAGAATTAAATGATGTCGATACAGATAACTTAACAGTTCATATCAATTCATATGGTGGTTCTGTAAGTGAAGGTCTTGCAATTCATAATATGATTAAAGAATTCAAAGGAAATGTAACTACTGTATGTGATTCTTTTGCATGTTCGATTGCAAGTGTCATCTTTATGGCAGGAAAAGAAAGAGTCATGCATAAAGGTTCATTGCTGATGATTCATCATGCGTGGACTTGGGCAAGCGGTAATGCTAAAGAGTTAAGAAAGCAAGCAGATGATCTAGATAAAATCACAGAGCCATCGATTGTTATTTATGAAAAAAATTCAAATCTTTCAAGAGATGAAATAGTTGAATTAATGGACAATGAAACATGGATTACTGCAGAAGAAGCTTTAGAAATGGGATTTGCTACATCAATCAAAGAAGATGATGATGCACAGCAATCAATCAATGAAATGTACTTGAACCATCAAGTTATGTTGAATAAGGATTTAGAAAAAGAATTGAATGAGGTAAAAGAAGCATTGAAACTTGAAAAGGCTAAAAATGAAGAGCCATTAACGGGTTGGAATGCTTTTTTTTAATACAAAAAAATAGAAAGGAAAGAGAAAAAAATGAAATTTAATAAAGTAGATAAAGCTACATTAGAAAAAGCAAAAGAGATTTTAGAAAAAGCAGAAGATAAATCTCAAGCAATTTTAGAAGCAGTAGAATTAATCAATGAAACTGCTAATAAGGATTTGATTGAACAAATCTTAAAAGAATCAACAAATGCAAATGCAAAAGTTCAAAACTTCAATAAGTTAGGATTGAGACAATTAACTGATGAAGAAAATAAGTTCTATGATGCTTTAAAAACAGATGTTAAACAAGCTATCGATGGAAAACAAATTGACTTGATTCCAACAACAATCATTGATAACACTTTAGTTGATGTAAAAAAAGCAAGTGATTTATTATCATTAGCATCTTTTGCCCCATCGGATGTTAAAAAGTGGATTTCAGCATCAAAAACAGGTACTTATGCATGGGGTGAATTAACTGATAAAATCAAAAGTGAATTAAATATTGCATTTGAATCATTAAATCTTGAACTAGGTAAACTTAGTGCATTTTTAGTTATTCCAAAAGCAATCAGAGATTTAGCAAATGAATTCGTTGATAAATATTTTATGGCGGTTCTAGCTGAAACAATGAATGATGGATTAGAATATGCATTTTTATATGGAACAGGTATTAATCAACCTATTGGTGTTTTCCGTAAAGTCAGTGAAGTTGAATCAAATGGGGAACACAAAAAGAAAACTAAAGATTCAAAATTAACTGAATTTACTCCTAAAGGATTAGCAACTGCGAAGACTCAATTATCACATGACGGAAAAAGAAGTATTTCTGGTATTGCATTAGTATGTAATCCTAGTGATGAAGCTGCTTATGTAGATCCTGCATTATATGTACAAGCATTAACAGGTGGATATGTGCAAGTATCAAAAGATAAAATTAGAGTAATCCCTACAGCAAATTGTGAAAAAGGTGATGCAGGATTATTTATTGATAAACCGGATTATTACACAATGGGATTATCAGCAATTGAAGTTAAAGAATATGATCAAACAAAAGCAATGGATGATGCAGATGTCATTATTGCAAAAGCTTATGGAAATGGTAGAGCAGTAGATGATGATGTATGTTTCTACTTTGACCCAACAAAATTAGTTGAATATGTTCCTAAATATTTCCAAACTAATGCACAAACACAAGCAACTGAATAATTGAAAAAATGGATAAAAAAGTTATTGATAATTTGATAGATGAAATTAGAAAAGAAAAATTTATTCCTTTTTATTATGAAAATTCATCTATTAAAAATAATATACGTGAGGGAAATTATCGCTTAACAAAACTAGTTGGAACTATTGATTATGATGAAGATTTGACTGCCAGAGCGCTATTAAAAAACTATGTGCTTTATGCATATAATAGTAGAACAGATGAATTCTTTGAAAATTACAGTGATGAGATTTTGTCTTGGCAAATGGACAAAGTTCCTTTGATAAAAAATGATGAAGAAAACTAGTAGAATTCATATGCCCATTTATAATGATGGGCTTTTTGAAGTTTTTGAAATCATAGAAGATGATAGCGTTCAAGCAAATACTTCATTGCAATCAAAAGATATTTCTATGACGTATCAAGAATTAGGAATATCAGACCGATTAAGAAGCGATTTAGACTCTCATGATATTGATATTCAACTAAAAATTAGAGTTCCATATGTCAAAGGATTTATCGATTCAATGAGTGTTTTGAAAATCGATGAACATTATTATAAGGTTTATAACATTTATCACTTTGTTGATAGTAATGGATTTAAACAATCTGATATAACTCTTGTGAATTGGGAAGGAGAATATGATGAAGAAAACGGATTTTGTCAATGCATTAAGTGAGTTAGATATTCCAATCAACGAAGGTCAAAGCTCTGTCAATAATGCAAGTAAATATCCTAGAATCGTTTTTTGGGAAATTGCATGGGATGACAAGCTAGCAAGTGATGATGTCTATATCACTATTGAAACGATTCAAGTATCATTCTTTTCTAGAACATCTAGACATGATAAATTACTTGAATTGAGAGACATGATGCGAAAATTAGGATTGCATCCTACGATCTATCATGAATATGTAGAAGAAAAAAGCAAAGATAGAAATTATTATCATTCTTACTTTTCGGTAGAGTTAGAAGTTGATAATGATGAGTGATACAAGTGAATTTGATGGACTTCTTGATTTTTCAAAAGCATTAGAAGAATATGCAAAAGTATCTGATAATGTATTGGAAGAGGAAGAAAAGATAGCACAAGATTTTGTCAAAGACTTATTGAAACTGCCCAGTCCTAAATCAAAGATTTCTAAAAGTGGATATACACATTTGGTATCCACTTTTTCTTATAGAAAAAAATCAATGGAAATAGAGATAGGATGGGGTAAATATTATGGTCCTATGGTTGAAAGGGGAACAGTCAAGATGAGAAGTAGTCATCCTCATTTAGTTCCTTTATGGGATAGAAATTCAAAAAGATATATAGATAGTTTTAAAAAAAGAAACAACTTATAGAAACTAGGAGGTAGAAAGATGTCACAAAAAGAAAAAAGACCATCGGTCAAAGAATCGGTTGGTGGGTTGAGATATTGTTTTGCTACAACAAATGAAGTAGATCCTCAAATTTTCTCGGGTAAATATGAGGAGGAGGTTGCTGTTTCAAACGTTGTTAAAAGCATCAAACGTACCGAAAACGGAGATACGACACCGGTATACGCATCTGGAAGAGATTATGATACAGTTTCTGATACTTCATCCGTTGATAGTGAAGTGGAAGTGGTTGCATTTGATCCTACTGATTTAGCAAAAATGCGAGGAGATGAAATTACAGAAAGTGGATTGATTTTAAAAGGTGGTTCGAGCGAACGACCATTTTTTGCATTCGGTCAAACTGTTTTCTATCGCCAAAACAGAAAAAAATTCAGATGGTATCCAAAATGCAAATTAACAGCTGATACTGATGATACAAATACAAAAGAAGAATCATTCAGTGAGCAAAATGATACAGTCACAATTAGAGCCTATCCGTTTAATGATAAGGGACAAATTGCTGTTGAATTTGATACTGCTGTAAAAACTGCAACTGGATTAACAGAAGAAAAATTCTTTAATCAAGTTATCACATCCGATGAAGATCTAAAAAAAGTAATTGCAGGTGATTAGTGATGGATAAACAAGACATCAAGTTAACGGATGGCAGGGTCATAGAAATTCAAGTCAGCTTTTTAACTCTTTATCTGATTAAAAACAATAATCTTGATAAAGAAACAAATGCATTAAATAGGATGACTGATAAATATGAAAAGATGGATGATAAATCATCTGTTGCTGCTAAAAAATTGCATGAAAAAATAGAAGATAAACAATTCTATATGGCTGCAAAAATGATTTATGTAATTTTACGATCTAATCGTGAAAAGGTTGAATTTGAAGATGCATTGGCATTATGTCCAATTGAACCGGATGCGATTGTAAATATAATCAAGCAGTTTGAAAATAAAATGAAAATTCTCAAAAAAAAAGACAATATGAAGAACTTTGTGAAGAACAAGAAATAGATTTCACGATGAATCTTTATCTTGCTTTGACACAGCTTAATTTATCAGAAGATGATTTTTGGCATATGAGCCCAATTACTTTTGATGAATTATTAGAAACTCATGTTGAATTTGAAAGGAGTAAAATAGAACATGGCTGATGATCTAAAAAGAGTCGGTCTTGTGTTCAAGGCTGATGGAACAGCTGATTTTACAAAATCATTAAAAACAATCAACGCACTGACTAGGGAAAACTACAGTGCTTTTTCTTTGGCTAAAAGTCAATGGGATAAATCAACATCATCATTGACAAAGCTAAAAGATACACAGTCATATTTGACAAAGCAAACAGAAACTTATTCATCAAAAGTTTATGCATTAAAAAGTCAACTAGAAGAACTTGAAAATGCAGAAAACAAAGATGAAAAGGCTATTGCCAATAAAAAGCAACAATTGAATAATGCAGAGTCAAGTTTGAATAAATATAAGAAACAACTTTATGAAGTAAACGCTGCTTTAGAAAGCGGTCAAGCTCAAATAGAAGAGTATGCTAAAAAGGTTGAAGCTTTTGGAAACAAGACAAAAGAAATAGGAAATGGATTAACTAAAAATGTTACTGCTCCTATTGCTGGATTAGAAGTTGCAGCTGTAAAAGTAGGTAGTGACTTTTCAGCAGGAATGAGTGAAGTATCTGCTGTTTCTGGAGCAACTGGAAAAGATTTAGAAGCTTTAAAAGATAAAGCAAAGGAAATGGGGGCATCCACTAAATTTAGTGCAAGTGAAGCTGCCGAAGCTATGAACTACATGGCAATGGCAGGATGGAACACGCAACAGATGATAGACGGATTGCCAGGTATCTTAAATCTTGCTGCTGCTTCTGGTGAAAGCTTAGCAAATACAAGTGATATCGTAACGGACGCATTAACTGCTTTTGGATTGAAAGCGGAAGATTCGTTACACTTTGCCGATGTTCTCGCAAAAACATCATCAAGCGCAAATACGAATGTTTCCTTGATGGGAGAAACATTTAAATATGTTGCACCATTAGCAGGAACATTAGGATTCAGTGTTGAAGATACTGCTCTTGCAGTTGGTTTGATGGCAAATGCTGGTATTAAAGGTTCACAAGCAGGTACTGCTTTGAAAACAGCTATTGCTAATTTGGCAAGTCCAACCGATTCAATGAAAGAACAGATGAAAAAATTAGGCATCTCAATTACTGATACGAATGGATCAGTAAAACCATTGATTACAATCCTAGAAGAATTAAGAACTAAATTTGGAAAATTAAGCAGTGCACAACAGTCAGCCGCTGCAAGTACAATTTTTGGAAAAGAATCGATGTCTGGAATGCTTGCAATCATCAATGCAAGTGACAGTGATTTCAATTCTTTATATGAAAATATCAAGAATGCAGATGGTGCTGCTAAAGATATGGCTGATACGATGCAAGATAACTTGCAAGGTGATTTGACTACTCTATCTTCTGCATTAGAAGGTGTAGGAATCAAAGTATCAGAAGTGTTAGAACCAGCATTACGCGACATTGTAGAAGCAATTACTGATTTATTTTCTTGGCTCAATGGTTTGGATGATGAAATAACCAATACCATTGTAATCATTGGAACTGTTGTAGCTGCAATTGGACCATTATTAGTTGTTATTGGAACGCTTGCAGGACCAATATCCACCGCGATATCCTTGTTTGGAAAATTCAAATTGGCATTATTTGGAACAACTGAATCAGCAGGAGCAATAGGTACAGTAGTCAGTGCACTGAGTGGACCAGTACTTGCAATCATTGCACTTGTTGTAGCAACAGTAGCTGCACTTGTTAATTTGTGGAATACAAATGAGGGATTTAGAAATGCTGTTGTCGATATTGCATCTCAAGTCATGTCGATACTTCAAAATCTGGCGGTCGTTGTTCAGCCTATACTTGACACATTGAAAATTGCACTTCTTGCAATTTGGCAAGAAGCATTAGTTCCTTTATGGGAAAATTTCCAAATTGTCATAGCAAACATCGTTACATTGATTTCATGGCTGTTCGATGGAATCAGTCCTATTATCAATGCAATTGTTTCATTAATAGAAATAATTGTTATTCCATTGATCCAAGGGTTATTGACAGTCATCGTTGCTTTTGTAACAAGTTCAGCAGGATTGTTAGGTTCATTTTTATCAAGTGTATCTGGAATAATCGATGCAGCAATTCAAGCTATTCGAGGATTGATATATTTCATTACTGGAGTGTTTACGGGTGACTGGAGAAAAGCGTGGGAAGGTGTCATTGATATCTTTGGTGCGATTTTCAATACGATAAGAAACGTATGTAGGGCACCAATCAATGCAGTTATAGGATGTTTGAATGGAGCAATCAGTGGAATCAATAAAATGATTGATGGATTGAATACGCTTCATTTTGATATTCCCGATTGGGTTCCTGCACTCGGTGGTAAGAGCTTTGGATTGAGCTTAAGTCATTTAGGAAAGATTCCTGCACTTGCAACTGGTGGTAACTTATTAAAAGGAAGTGCCATCGTAGGAGAACGAGGTGCAGAGTTGTTGACTCAAATGGGAACTCAAACAAGAGTAACTCCATTAACTGATTCTGGTGGTTCTAATAAACAAGAATTGATTGATTATCAAAGACTTGCAGATGTCTTTGTAAATGCGCTTGTTAGAGCAGGATTATCAATTAAGCTTGATAGACGCGAACTAGGAAAGTTGATAAGAAGTGAGGTGTACTGATGAAAAAATACGATATTAGATATGTTGGTAACAAGGGGACAGTAGATTTAAATACTGCTCCTTATCTTATCAAAAATATCGAAACACTATTTGAAAGTGAAATTAGTTTCAATTCTACTTCTTATCAGCTTGACAATCGTAACGATATAGACAGCTTTTATTTTAATGGAACTGAAAAGGATATAGAAATCCAAGTCTATAGAAAAAACAAAGAAGAATTGATTAATGATCTTGATTATATTTTTGGATATGATTGTGAGATTGTTAAAGCAGGTAAGCTTTATATAAATGATTACTATGCTTATTGTTATTTTATTAAGCCTAAACCTAATTATTTTGCTAAATACAGTAATTTAGAAATGCTAACATATACTGTTAGATTCTGTTCAAAATGGATAAAAGAAACAGTGATTGACTTCAATATGAATGATGATATCACTTCATCATCTGGCATGAAATATCCTTTTTCTTATCCTTTTTCATACAGAGCGGTAAAAAAAGATAGATTTGTTAACAATACACATTTTGCTTCTTCAAAAGCAAAGATTATTTTCTATGGACCTTGTAAGAATCCGAGAATTTCAATTGCTGATAACATTTATGCAGTTAATACGGAACTTTTAAAAGAAGAGAGAATAGAAATTGATCCCTTTGAAAAAACAGTTCTTAAGTATACTGCGGATGGTGTAGCAATCGATGTGATGGATGCTCGATATAAAAAATCAAGTATTTTTGAATTGATTCCAATTGGTTTGAATCTTTTTGAGCAGACGACTCAATTTTCTGTAAGAGTGATTCTTTATTACGAAAGAGGGACTCCAGAATGGAAATAATGCACGCTAGAATTGATTCATCAACACGAAGTGATGATCTATATTTAAAAGAAATGCCAGTTATTGCAAAGTTTAAAAAAGCTGAATTCATCATAGGAAAGAAAGCATCGCTAGATGATAATGATTTCTATATTGAATTATCAAAAGAATATTTTAAAAAAATGGATATTCAAAAAAATGACTTGATTTATATTCCTAACAGTGAATTTGGTGGATTTGCTAAAAAGATACAGAACGCAGATGATTCAACTGTCAAAATTACGGGAGTTAATTGGAGATATTTCTTACATCGTTTTGTTATATTTCCAAAATATAACAGCAATTATAAAGCAAGGGATGATTATTTAACTATTGATAATGAAGAAATCCATAAAGCTCTTGAAATATTATTCAATAATGTTTTCTATAGTGCTTTTTTAAAACTCTATAGAGTAAGTGATAAGGATACTCAAATCAATACGACTGTTTCATCAAGATATGATTATCTCTATGATAAGATCATCAATATTCTTGATGAAAAAAATATGAGGTTGAAAGTCTATCATACTTATGACTACGATGATAGAAATATTGTCGTTGAAGCAGTTGAAAAAAATACTATTGATGATGTATATAACAGAGATTACAGTATAGAAATCACTTCAAGTATTGATTCTACTAACTCAGTGGATACAATGATTGCTTTAGGAAAAGGAGACCTGCACGATAGAAAAATCGTTTTGATTAAGCATTCTATCGATGAAGATGGAAATGATGTATTTGAAAAGATTACAGACTTGTCAAAAGATGAAATAGGAAATATCGATTCATCAATGTATGTCTATGATTATAAATCATGTGAAAGTGATGATGATTTAGTAGAAAAAGCGATTGAAGAATTTAAAAATCATCTGGAAACAAAAGAAATCAATTTAGGTGTTACTTCATTAAAAAAAGAATTAGAATTAGGTGATATCATTACAAGCGTTGACGATATCACGGGACTTTCTATTGAAACAGAAATCACTAGAAAGATTTTAACAATTGAAAATGGAATAAAAAAAATTGAATACAAGGTAGGTGAGTAATTTGTCACAAAAGGGAATTACAATCAATACTACTGATGCAGGGCATGTTGATGCAAGTGATCATGCTCTTTTGTTTAGTGCTATTTTTGGAATGAATGGAATTTTAAATGTCGGTTCAAAAATGGAAATATCTAAACAGTCAGACAATAAAATAAGAATCATGGATGGAATGTATATGATGTCTAATGGTGTCCTAATAAGAATCGAAAACTATGAAGACATCACAATTACAAGTGGTACTTTAGGACAAAAAAGAAAAGATATCATTATTGCAGAATACATTAAAAATGGAAATGGAACGGGTGATGATGTAGCTAAGATTAGAGTTGTAAATGGAACTTATTCATCTGCTAATCCTGTTGAACCGACTTTGGTAAACAATGGAACAACTATTCAAGAAAAATTAGCTACATTATTGATCAATGAAACAACGATGACTATTGATTCAGTTTCAGCTAAAGTCATGCCTGTTCTAGCAAATGCAGTTTTTTATAAGGATTAAAAAAATAGTAAATAGAAAGGAAAAATATTATGGCAATTAAAACAGTACAAGTTACAATCAATGGAGTACCTACTACTCTTACTTTAAATTCATCAACTGGAAAGTATGAAGCTACGATTACAGCACCGGCAAAATCCAGTTACAATCAAAGCGGTGGATATTACAATGTAACAGTTAAAGCAACTGATACAGCAGGAAACAGTACATCTAAAGATGCAACTGATGCAACTTTAGGAAGCAAATTAAAATTAGTTGTAAAAGAAAAAGTTGCACCAACAATTACAGTTACTTATCCAACTGCATCAGCAACAACTACAAACAACAAACCGACATTTAAATGGAAAGTTACTGATGATGATTCTGGAGTTGATTCAAATACTATTGGAATCACAATCGATAGTGGCTCAAAAATCACATCTGGAATCACTAAAACAGCTACTACTGGTGGATATGAATGTTCATACACTTCAGCCACAGCTTTAAGCGATGGATCACATACAGTTAAATTCAATGCATCTGATAATGATGGCAATGCAGCTACTCAAAAATCAGTTACATTCAAAGTTGATACTGTACCACCAACATTAAATGTTACTAGTCCTGCTGAAGGTTTAGTTACTAATAATGCAACAGTTACTGTTAAAGGTACTACAAACGATGCAACTTCATCACCAGTTACTGTTAAAGTAAATGAAACTGCAGTTACAGTAGATGCTTCTGGTAACTTCTCAACTACAGTTACATTAACTGAAGGTTCAAATACAATCACAGTTGTAGCAACAGATAGTGCAGGTAAAGCTACTACAGTTACTAGAAAAGTTACATTAGATACAAAAGCACCAACAATCACTGATGTTTCAATCACACCAAATCCAGTTGATGGTGGTAAGACATTTGTCATTGCTGTATCTGTAACTGACTAGTTATGGTTGTAAAGGTTATAGGAAAAACTGATACGTTTACTGTAATCTTTGATAGAATAGATGAAAAAAGATGGAATGCGTTAGTTCCTGCAAACGTCGCAGGCGAATATATCATGGATTTATTCGCTTACGACGATGCGGGAAATGTAGGCTATATGGCAACAGCAATGTTTACTGTAGATACTTCTAACTTGTGCTTCCATCTTGAAATCATCAATTATCAAAGCTGTATCAGTCTTTGTAATGATTATATTTGTGAAATCAAGGAGGTGCTAACATGCAGAATTTAATAAGAATGTATGCAGGAGAAAAAAGAAAGATACGTCTTTTTGTTCATTCAAGAAAAAAGCCAGAAGATACTTTTATCATTAGAAATGCAAAAGCTGAAATCTATCTCTATGGTGATTTGACACAAACGATTGAATGTGAAATCGATGAGCATGATCTTATTTTTCTATTAGGCATCGAAGAAAGTGGAAATTACAAAATGATTATTACTTATGTTATTGCAGATGAAGTCATTAAAAATAAATTTGAAATTGAGGTGAGATAATGGGATATAGAATATACAATGTTGCATTATCAAAGCAAAATGTAAGCGCAGGAGAAAGACTGACAATTTCAGTTGATATCATTACATGGGACTGGTTGAAGAAACAAATGACATGGAATTCATTGAAAAACAAATTCAAATGGAGTGATTTGATTGGCTGATATCCCATCAAAATTAACGGTTCCAAGTGATATTACAATGTCAGATCCTGCGGATATAAAAAAGTTACAAGATGAAATAATTGCATTGTATAAAGCAGTCAATCAATTGATTGATGTTGATGCTGAACAAAATAAAAAATTAGACAATGCAGTATATTACAAAGAGTAGATTGATTTCTACTCTTTTTCTTTGGAAGGAGAAAAATATGAGAGATTTTGAAACACGTGAGTGCGTTGTACACACACACACACACACGACTTACACAAATTAGAGAAGGTACATCAAAGTGCCTTTTCTCATTCTTTAAAAAGATTGGTGGTGACAAGCATTTAGATTAGTTTTTAATCTGAATGTCAATATGCCAAAACTTATTGATAAAGATGAAAATGAATTGCTTAATTTAAAAATGTCTACAGATGAACATTGGACGGGTGAATATTGGATTGATGGTAAAAAGATTTATGAAAAAATCATTACATGGACTGGTCTAAGTGTTGGAGTAAGCACAATCAATCATTCAATCAATAATTTAAACGAGTTTATTGATTATGAAGTCACATGTTCCAATGGAGAAGATTTCTATAGATTTCCTGTTGTTTATTATTCTGGTGGTAATACAGGAACATTTTATGTGACATATTTCATTTTGAATGTAGATAACATTCGTTTTGCTAACAATTACAGCTGGTCAAATTATAAATTTAAAGCAATTATTCGTTATACAAAAAAATAAAGGCACTAGTATCTTTTCTTATTTGATTTTTATTAAAAGAATTAAAGAAAGAGAGGATCATACAAATGTCAAAAATTAAAAAATTCGTGGGGGGGGGGTACTGTTTACTAGCAATAGTAAAAACAGTATCCTTTTACCTATTATCTCTAAAAAAGGAGGTGCAGTTGAATAGCTGTGCTTCTTTAAAGAGAGGTGTTATTTATGGCTAAATTTGTTAATTCTAGCGGAGATGAAATCAATGCTGATGTTGTTCTTTGGAGTGGTAGTCATTTCGGCTATGGTCACGATTTAATATTAAATGATGATGCTTTGAAATTTAAAGAGTTAATCATAATTAGTGATAATAGCGCAGTTATTGCACCAATCATTGATGAAGAGATCATATATTCTGGTGTTGTTAACAACTGGACTGTTACTAATATGTCTTTTAAATATAATCAGGCATCAAAACTGTTACACATTGATAATTGTAGATGGACAAATTCATCTAACAATCAAGGTACAACTGTTACTAAAGTCATTGGAAGATATTAGTCATAAATAAAAGCTGTTCCATGATATGGGGAAATTTGTTAAAAATGATGGGACTAAAATTCCAATTGGTACTGTCCTTTTTGATGGTGCAACTCAAAGTGATTTTACATTAACTGATGATATATCTAATTATGACTATTTAGAAATCTTTTATAGAAGTCATAACTGGATAAATCCTAAAAGTACTAGAATGTCATTAAAAGCAGGTGCAAGAGTACATTTATCAGATGTTCATACAACTAATGGTTCTTCTGTTACAGTATATGAAATGACTCTTGTTTTCAGTGGTAAAAATGTTACATTAAGCGGATGTACTAAAGTCATTGGTGGTACGTATATAACTGCAGTTGAAGGAACAATATATCAAGTAATAGGATACTGATTGCTAGCAAATAGGAACTTATGTCTCAATTTGTTAATGCAAATGGAAATACATTATTAAATCTTAAGTTTTCTTTAGAAGAACGGGAAACAGGGATGCAATGGATTGATGGTAAAAAAATATATTGCAAAGTAATACTCGTAACTGGGTTTGATAGCGAGGATAAATATGTACCACATAATATATCAGATTTAAACAGAGTATTGAGTTGTGATTTATTTATAAAAACAAGTGATGGAACAAACCACATGATGCCGCGTGCACATAAAGATGACGATCATGATGGTATTTCTATTCAAATAACTAAAACAAATTTAATATTGCAAGTTGGAAAATCAAATGTTTTTCCAAATGCAACAGGATATGCAATATTGAAGTATATAAAAAGCGAATGATTAAAGGACGAAAGTCCTTTTTTTGATGCCCTGGACACGGCTTAAAACTATCTGGAAAGGGTGATTGAATTGAAAGTTAAAAAATATGATTTTAATCAATGGGTAAAAGCCGCAGGGGTTAGAGCGGTCAAAACAGTAGCTCAAACCGCTGTAGCACTAATTGGAACATCTACGGTTATGAATGAAGTCAATTGGGCAATGATCATTAGTGCAAGTTGTCTATCTGGTGTGGTTTCTATTCTAACAAGCGTTGCAGGACTTCCAGAGTTGGAAGAAATTGTAGATGAAAGTTAGGAGTGAAATCATATGACAGAAGCAGTTACAGTTGCTTTGATTTCTGGTCTATGTGTAGCTGTGCCTAGTGTAATCACTACAATGTTTTCAAACAATAAAGCTAATACATTAATGAATTATCGTATTGATGAGCTGACAAAAAAAGTTGAAAAGCACAATAACGTAGTTGAACGTATGGCGCTTCAAGAGCGTGAAACTAAAGCAATATGGAAAAGAATTGATGAAATCAAAGAGGAATTAGAGAAAGAGAGTGAATAGCTCTCTTTTTATTTAAAAAAAGGAGGAAATAGCATATGAGTTATGTTATGAAAGAACATTTAGCGAATAAAGCTAATTATGGTTCAAAAAGAGATTTATCAAAAATTAAATATTTAGTCATTCATTATACAAGTAATGATGGAGATAGTGATGAAGCAAATGGAAAATATTTTGCTAACAACGTAGTTAAAGCTTCTGCCCATTACTTTGTTGATGATGATTCAGTTACACATTCAGTTCCAGATGATTACGTAGCTTATAGTGTTGGTGGTAAGTGTCAATCGGCTCATCATCCAATGTATCAAATCATCACTAACAGTAATTCATTGTCGATTGAAGTATGTGATTCCAATAAAAATGGTGTTGTTGAAATTACCGATAAGACATTAGAAAATGTATATGCATTAGCACGTGCGTTGATGAAAAAATATAACATTGATATTGATCATGTTTATCGTCATTATGATGTAAATGGTAAATTATGTCCTAATTGTAATGGACTTTTAGATGACAATGTTTGGAAAAATTTTAAAAATAATATTGTTAATTCAACTGTTGGAAATCTAGGGACATCTACTGCTACTCCATCTGCAGCTAAAAATGACAACTTAGACAGTTTGATTGCAAGAGGTCAACAACATTCAATCAATTTTACAGGTCATTCAATTGCAACTGATGGTGCATATGGTCCTAAGACTCGAGCAAATGTTGCTAGATGCTTCCAAGTTGCAATCAACAAAGATTATGGAGCTAAATTAAAGGTTGATGGTGCTTTTGGTAAAAACAGTAAATCGGCTTTAGGTAAACACTATGTCAAACGTAAAGAAACTCAATACCTTGTTACAGCAGTAGAAATTGCATTAATGTGTAGAGGATATGATCCATCTGGTGTTGAATGTCCAGGTCAATTTGGCGGTGGGCTAGAAGCTGCAGTAAAACAATTCCAATCAGATAGAGGATTGAAAGTTGATGGAATCGCAGGAAGAAACACTATTTTGAAGCTAATGGGTGTTTAGAATGGAAAAACTAAAGATTATTATCATTGTATTACTTTTATTGATTGTTTGTTTACTTGCCAAAAATACTCAATATCATTCTCAAATTATCGAAAAAGATAGTCAAATTGAAAAATTAAAACAAGAAAATTTGAAATATCAATATCAGATTGAAGAAATGAATGAGCAATGGGGAGTTTACAGTGAATAATTAAGTAGTATAATCAAATGTGTAAAAATTTAATTGTATTATAGCTAATCCATACTTTAGTTATAGTTAAATAATTCGACGTCAAGAAACAATTGAATATTTTACAAAAAAAAGCCTACTCATTGATTGAGTAGGTTCTTTTTTATATATTATTTGCTTTTTCAATCGTGTCTTGCATTGCTTTTCTGATTACATCTGATTGTTTGATACCAAGTTTCTTACAAGCTTCTTTGAATTTATCTACAAATTCAGTTTTGTACGATGCTTTTACTTGCTTCATGTTTTCTTTTTGCCATTCTCTCATGTATTTTACTTGATCAAATTTTTTATTTTCCATAATTATTCCTTTCCTAATAAATAAAAGCCTAAAATCATTAATATCATTCCTAAAAACCAATAAGTTTTAAACAATGTAAGGATAATGCCTAAAAATAGAATTATAATTTTTATTTCTTTTTTCATATTATTTGATATAATTTAGATGAAGAAAGAGAGAAGAAGATTATTTCTTCTTTCTCTTCTTTGAACTCTTTTTGCTGACATATTTTGAACCGATGTAACCAACAATTAGAGTTGCTATTGGTTGAGCGAAGTTATTAAAGATTTCGCTCAATTTTTTTAAATCATCTAAATTCATATCCTTACCTCCTCTCTTTACAATATTATTATAGCATAATAGTACCATTATGTAAAGGGCGAAGCATAATTTTATATTATTTTTTAATGTGTGGACGACAAATGGACGAACCAGCTATAAAAACACTATAAAATCAATAAGAATTATATAGAGTTATATAGAAATAAATGGCAGTATATAGCGGTTTATAGAAAGATAAAGATTAGAATAAAAACGGTGCTGATTTAGACTAGTAATATGTATTTTAGCCTGTTGACAAAATAATTTGTTGACAGGCTTTTATTGTATTCATGAATAGTTATTCATTGGACAATCTGTCCAATGAATTAAAATAAAATAAAGTATATAATAATAGTAGAAAAGAAGTATTTGTGAATTAAATTTGAGATAAAATTGAGACAAATATGAAACAAATTCGAGACGAAATAGAGAAGGACATATGATACAATTTATTTGTAACAAATCTAGATAAGTTACCTCAAATCAAAAAGAAAGCAGGTAATAATAATTGATCCTAACAAATAACTTAACACCTGATAGTGCCTGTCGTACCTTCTTAAGTAATGATATCAGTTTTGTTTCTTTTTCCAATGCCATCTTGTTTGATGGCAAACAAGTCATTCATCCTGAAAGACTTGTACGTTATGAAAATGATATGTCACTTATTATTGATGATACAAAAAGTGCAGAAGATAAAAAAAGAAGAAGGGACATTGTCGTAAAAACGGATATCAATGGTGTCTATTGTCTTCTTAGTATTGAACATCAAAGTACGATCGATAAGAACATGGTGATACGATGTGGCAACTATGAAATGATGGAGTATTTAAAACAGTTAAAAAACAAAAAGATTAAAGGATTAGTTCCTCAAGTTATGATCGTTTTTTATACGGGTGATAAGAAATGGAATGCCCTAGTAAAACTAAGTAATTATTTTGATATACCAGAAGAATTAAAAGCATATATAAATGAATGGAAATTTATATTTGTTGATGTCAAAGAAATAGATACCAGTAAGATCAAAGATGAACAAACAAGATATTTTATAGAAGCCATCCAAGAGATGTATAAAGGAAACTATGAGGGATTACATCGAAGAATAAAGATGAATAGAGATAACTTTATTTATGCAGCCATCATTACAGGAAGTTTAGATTTAATTAGAGACTTACCAGAAGGAGATGAAATCGATATGTGTGAAGGAATGGAAAGAATGGCAGAAGGATTTAGAAATGAAGGAAGAATGCAAGGACGTGAACAAGGCATTCTTGTTGGAAGAAGTGAAGGAAAACTCGAAGAAAAGAGAAGTACACTAAAAGAGCAATTAGAAATCAAACTAGGAACTATTTCAAATAATCTAGAATTACAACTAACCAATGCAACATTAGAAAAACTAAATATATTAACACGTAATATATTTAATATTACAAATGAAGAAGATGTTTTAAAAATCATTAATTAATAAGTTAATATCTAAGCAAGAAAAAGCAAGTCAAATAAAATGATTTGTTTAGACTGTTGAAAAAATAAATAAAAAATCAAACCCTCTTTTCTTTTGTTAAGTTGAAATATATACTATTATATATGTCGTGGATGTCTTCGTTCCAATTACGCAAAATTTGAAGCTCCACGACTTTTTATATAAAAATCAAACAAATAAAAAGTAAGAACATGACAAGAAGTCAAAGAATAGGGTATGAAAGAGGAAAAATTTCTTAAAGTTATTTAATAAACTTTTTTCTATAGAAAACATCAAGTATTTGAGAATTTTTCTTTACAACATTATGCTCAAATATTTAATATATTTATTAGAAAAGAAAAAAAGATAGGAGATAATATTATGGAATTTAAAGATGTTATTCAAAACCGATATTCATGTAAAGACTTTTCTACACAACAAATAGAAAAAGAAAAATTAACGGAAATATTAGAAGCAGGAAGAGTTGCTCCAACGGCTAAAAACTTGCAAGAACAAAAAATCTATGTTGTTCAATCAAAAGAATATTTAGATAAAATAGATGCATGTACACCTTGTCGTTATCATGCACCTACTGTTTTAGTTGTAGCTTATGATAAAAACAATGTTTTTGATTATCCAGGTAATGAAAGAAATTCAGGAATTGAAGATGCTACCATTGTAGCCACCCATTTAATGTTGGCTGCTTATAATGCAGAAATTGATAGTTGTTGGATCAATTTTTTTAATCCTCAAGAAATGAAAAAAGCTTTAGATTTACCTGAAAATGAAGAAGTTGTTATGATGTTGGATTTAGGATATGGAAATCAAAAAGAACCACTTCCTAATCATCATTTAAAAAAAGAATTGGCTGAAACAGTTAAATACTTATAATTTTTATAACAAAATAATCTTTGCTTGTTTTGTTATTTTTTTGTTACAATTAGGGTAAGAGGTGAGCTAGATTAAGCTGTTATTTAAACAACAACCATCTTTTATTTTTCGCTTTTATGTAACAAATCAAAATAATGAATGGTTATATATTATAAAAAGAAAAATGGCAATTATGTATCAACTTTATATATATGATGCTCATGAAAATATTGTTGCTAAGATTGAAGAAGATCCTAAATCAGCTGTTTTTTTATTTATAAAAATGAGGAATATATTTGTGCTGTAGAAAAAGGGTTTTCTTATTTTATTCCTTATTTTTTAGTGGATTATCGAAAATGGAATGTTGGTGGAGGATATGTTGAATATAATTATGAAATAAAAGATGAAAATGATTATCTTATTGGAAGAATTGAAAAAAGATCATAAAATATTTTAGATACATATGATATTTCAGTTGATTTAAAGGAAGATATTTTAGATTTCGTCATTTTAACAACCGTAATAGATATTGAAAAAGCAAGAAGAAATAGACATTATTAAAATAATTGGAGGGAATCTTATGAAACTATTATTTAAACAGCGTATTTTTTCATGGCTAGACAGTTATGATATATATGATGAAAAGGGGGAAACTGTTTATACAGTGAAAGGACAACTCAGTTTTGGACATAAACTTTTTATTTATAATAAGTATGGTGAGCATATTGGTACGATCAAAGAAGAAATATTAACGTTTTTACCACGTTTTGCTTTATATGAAAATGATGAATATATTGGTAAAATTACCAAAGAGTTTACTTTCTTTAAACCTAAATTTATTTTAGATTATAAAGATTGGCAAATAGAAGGAAATTTTTGGGAATGGGATTATCAGATCGTGGATTATTCAGGAAATATTATTGGTTTAATTAATAAAGAAATCTTTCATATGAGTGATACATATTCTTTAACAATAGAACATGACGAAGATGCCTTTTATGTTTTGATGATTGTTCTTGCGATAGATGCTCAAAAATGTAGTCAAAATAAATGATTGTAAGTCAATCATTTTATTTTCTTAAAAAATTAGCACTCTGTGCTTGACTATGCTAAAGCAAAGTAATATACTATCTTTAGCATTTAAATAACGGGAGTGCTAAAGGAGGATATATTATGGCAGAAAAAAAACAATTTAAAGCAGAATCGAAAAGATTATTAGACTTAATGATTAATTCTATATATACACATAAGGAAATCTTTTTAAGAGAATTGATTTCTAATGCAAGTGATGCAACAGATAAACTTTATTATAAAGCATTAACAGAAAATATTTCTGAAATCAATAAAAGTAATCTTACAATTGATTTAGCTTTTGATAAAGAAAATAGAACATTGACTGTTACTGATCATGGTATTGGAATGAATAAAGAAGAACTAGAAGAACATTTAGGTACGATTGCTAATAGTGGTTCTTTCAAATTTAAAAATGAAACTGAAAGTGATGATATTGATATCATCGGACAATTTGGAGTTGGTTTCTATTCAGCATTTATGGTTGCTAAAAAAGTAGAAGTTTCTTCAAGAGCTTATGGTAGTGATCAAGGATATACATGGGTATCTGAAGCAAGTGATGGTTATGAAATCTTTGAAACAGATAACTTACCAACAGGAACAACAATTAAACTTTATTTAAAAGATAATACAGAAGAAGAAAATTATGATGATTATTTAGATCAATATCATATCGAATCTTTAGTTAAAAAATATTCTGATTATGTACATTATCCAATTAAAATGGATGTGACAACATCTAAGAAAAAAGAAGATAGTGATGAATATGAAGATGTTGTTGAAAATAAAACATTAAATTCAATGGTTCCTTTATGGAAAAGAAATAAAAAAGATATTAAAGATGAAGAATATAATGAATTCTATAAAGATAAATTCAATGATTTCTCTGATCCAATGAAAGTCATTCATACATCTGTAGAAGGAAATGTTTCTTATGATGCATTATTGTTTATTCCAAGTCAACCACCAATGAATTTCTATTCAAATGATTATGAAAAAGGATTACAACTTTATAGTCGAGGTGTCTTTATCATGGATAAAGCAAGTGATTTAATTCCAGAACACTTTAGATTTGTTAAAGGGTTAGTTGATTCACAAGATTTATCATTAAATATTTCAAGAGAAATGTTACAACATGACCGTCAATTAAAAGTCATCGCTGATCGTATTGAAAAGAAAATCCAAAGTGAACTTACAAATATGTTGAAAAAAGATCGTGAAACATATGAAAAATTCTTTAAAAACTTTGGTTTACAATTAAAATTTGGTATTTATCAAAGCTATGGAATGTTAAAAGATAAATTACAAGATTTACTTTTATTCTACTCTGGTAAAGAAGAAAAAATGATTACTTTAAAAGAATATGTTGAAAACATGAAAGAAGGACAAACAGAAATCTACTTTGTAAGTGGTGAAACAAAAGAAAAGATTTCTCATTTACCACAAGTAGAAGCTGTTAGAGATCGTGACTTTGATGTTTTATACATGATGGATAATGTTGATGAATTCATGATTCAAATGATGAGAGACTATGATTCTAAAGCTTTCAAAAACGTTGCTCAAGGTGATTTAAACTTAGATAGTGAAGAAGAAAAGAAAGAATTAGAAAAAATCAATGAAGATAATAAATCATTATTAGAATCATTAAAAGAAGCTTTAAAAGATAAAGTAGTGGATGTTAAAGTATCAAATAGATTAAAATCTCATCCAGTGTGTTTAGTATCTGATCAAGGTGTATCTTTTGAAATGGAAAAAGTATTAAATGCAATGCCTGATGGTCAAGATGTTAAAGCAGGTAGAATTCTTGAAATCAATCCAAATCATGATATTTTCAAGGCAATTCAAAATGTTTATCAAAATAATGCAGATAAGATCAATGATTATGCTTCATTGTTATTCGATCAAGCATTATTGATTGAAGGATTATCTATTGAAGATCCAGTGGCTTTTTCAAATAAGATTTGTGAGCTTATGATTGAATTAAATAAGTAAGGCTATCATTCGATAGTCTTTTCTTTTATAATAAAAGCAGGAGAGTGAAAATTATGGAGTTACAAAATATTTTACAACAAAGAAGAAGTATTCGTAAATATAAACAACAACCTGTAGAAAAAGAAAAAATTGAAGAAATGATTCAAGCAGCTATCTATTCAGAAAGTTGGAAAAATAGTCAAACCCCACGATATCATGTTATTCAATCAAAAGAAATGTTGGAACAATTTAAGAAAAAATGTTTACCTGAATTTAATCAAAAAAATATAGCTGATGCACCTGTTTTAATTGTGACAACATTTGTTAGAGAGCGTGCAGGTTTTCAAAGAAACGGAAGTCCTGACAACGAATTACAAAATGGTTGGGGTGTTTATGATTGTGGACTAGCTAATCAAAACTTAATTCTTAAAGCAACTGAACTTGGTTTAGGAACACTTGTTATGGGAATCAGAGATGAAAGAGCGATTCGTGAACTTTTAGAAATACCTGTACAAGAAACGATTGTTTCTGTCATAGGTGTGGGTTATCCAAATATTGAACCAAGTATGCCAAAAAGAAAAACAATAGAAGAAGTGAGTACGTTTTATTAATGAAGAAATTACTGTATAAAATTTGCAAACCACATCATAAATATAAAATCAATTTGGTTGATGTTTTATTGCTTATTGAACCGGTGGTGATGAATACGTCTTATTTTATGGTTGGAAGAATCTTTTTGCTTATAGCGTTAGTTCTTAACTATTTAGCACGCTATCTTTGTCATGATGATTATAGCGAATTTGAAAGACGTGTCCTTGTTTCAACAATGATTATTATTGCTATACTTCTTATCTATCTTATTATTACAGGTAAATAAAAAATCCACTTTGGGGTGGATTTTTTATTTATTTATAAAACTCAATAATATTTTGATAATCATTTTTTAAACTAAAGTTTGCAGAAACAAAATAGAAATGATTTTCTTTTTTATGCAGTAAAGTATCATACGATGTATCAAGTTTAAAGAGATAAGTGTTTTTATCAATTTTAATAACAGGAACATCATCATACGTTTTTAAATAACGTTTAAAGAAAGTGTTTGTTTTGTCAGTTGATTTAAAACAATAATCTTTACTATACATGAGATCACCTTGGTTGTTTTCTTCAAAATAAGAAGTAGATTCAACAATAAAACTTTTAGTATATTTGTAGTTTGGATATTTTTTTAAATTTGTTTCTTTATCAAATGTTTGCAAGGTTAAAATATTTTGATTTAAAGGAATATCTTTTCTATCAGTAACATCTAAAATACATCCAAGTATAGCCACTACACAAGTAACTATAGTCATAGCGTAGAAGATATGTTTAATAATCTTTCCAAAGCTTTTTTGACAGGCTAAAACAATTTTATAAAGGCAACGAATAAGAATTGTCGCAAATAGAAGAAGAGGTAAGTAATGAATTAAAATACTTCCATTTGTAAGAAATTCTTGAATCTGATTTTTTTGTAAAACAAGCTGTGCGACAAAAAAAGCAAAGAAAATCCATAAAACAAAATAAGTGGTTACAGAGATTTTACGAGTACTTAAGTATTCATCAATTGCTTTTTGTCTTTCTTTAGGTAAAGCACGTTTATTATCTGTTGTAAAAATAATAAATTTTCCTATTTTACCATAATAATCAAACATTTGTTTTTCATATTCATTAATAAAATCATGTAATGCTTTTCTTTTAGGGGTTGCCGGTTTTTTGATTAGTAAATCTACATGGAAGTAGTAGTGTTTCTCATTTTTTTCAAAACGGCTGATTTTACCTAAAGAAGTAGGATTGTAACCTTGTTTAGATAACTCATTCAAGGTGTTTTCTAATTGTTTATATTCAGTTATATCATAATCTAATAATTTATACATATGTGACTCCTTTGACTGTTACATCATAACAAAAATAGTCATGGAAATCCATGACTATTGATTAAATGCAGAATCAACTTCATAATCAGGTTTGAAGTTTTCTTCTTCTAACATATAAGATTCAGCTATGTTTTGGCAATGATCACCAATACGCTCTAAGTTGGATAAGATATCAACGTATGTAGAATTGACAATAACTGATTTTTCAGTTTTATTAGTAACACGTTGAATATGTCTTTGTTTTGCTTTTTTATTATAATAATCTAAATTACTTTCATGATCATCAACATAAATAATATCATCTAAATCATGTTTATCAAAAGCCACCATTGCATGATTCAACATTTCAATATCCATATTGATCATGGCGATAATGTCATCTTTAGCTTCTGATGAAAAATCATCTTTTTCATCATAAACAGCTTCAAAGAATTGAGTTAAGTTAATACATAAATCACCGACACGTTCTAGATCTTTAATTGATTTCATATCAGCAAAATATTCTTTTGAATCATGATCGTTTAATTGTTCATGTGAAATAAGTAATAAATATTCAGCAATCTTTTTATCTAATAAGTTGATTGCATTTTCTAATTCTTCGACTGCTTCTTTAGCAGTAGAACTTTTAGAAATAAAATATTCTCTAACATTTTCACAAGCTTCAACAGTAATAGTTCCCATTTCTAAAATCTTGTTTTTAGCGATAGCTAAAGCATGAGAAGGGAACAATTGAACCACATGAGGATCTAATTCTGATAAATCCATTTGTAATTCTTTTGAATGATTTGGAATAATTTTTTTAATAATAACAACAATCTTATTAATAAATGGAAAGAACAAGATGGTTGTTACTATGTTAAAGATACCATGAGCTACTGCAAGTTGTAATTCAGGAGACATTGTACTTACTGAATTAATATATTGAATCAACATGGTAAATGGTGATAAAACAATCATAAATAGAACAGAACCAATGACGTTAAATAAAACGTGGAAGAAGGCTGCTCTTTTAGCGGGAATAGATCCACCAATAGAGGCAAGAACAGCTGTAATTGTCGTTCCAATATTTGATCCAAATAAAAATGGTAAAGCAATATTTAAACCAATAGCACCGGCACCATACATTTGTTGAACAATTGCAATCGTTGCAGCTGATGATTGAATCGCACATGTAAGAATTGTTCCACCAAGTAAACCAAGCCAAGGGCTCTTCATTAAAAATTCGGTAATTTGTGTAAATTCTGGAACTTCAGAAATCATTGATAAATTGTTTCCCATTAAATCAAGTCCATAGAATAAACAACCAAATCCAAAAATAATTTGTGATAAATATTTTGTTTTTTTGTTTTTAGAAAACATTGAAACAAAAGCACCAATAATAATGAAATAAACCGCATATTTAGAAATCTTTAAACCAACTAAAACAGAAGTAATAACCGTTCCAATATTGGCCCCCATGATAATTCCTACTGCTTGATTTAAATTCATCAAACCAGAACGAATCAATCCAATTGTAAGGGCTGTTGTTCCTGAACTTGATTGAATTAAACACGTAACTAAAGCCCCAATTAAAATTCCTTTTACAGGACTTGAGGTGTATTTATCAATAATGTCCTTTAATTTATCTCCGGCATAACTTTTTAAACCATCACCCATATAATCGATACCAAATAAAAATAAACCAAGCCCTGCCAGAATTAAAGGCCAGTTGATATCTGCTAATGTCATAAAATCACACTCCTATACATCTCATTTTAAAGGAATGTTAATTTTGTGTAAAGATTATGTTAAGTTTCTTTACAAAACCTTAACAATTCTTTTTGAAACAACTTTCAATCAATGCAATTATATGCTTATAAAAAGGAAAAATAAGGAGTGTAGTAACAATATTGAAGGAGCCATGAATAAAAGCGAGTTGCAGACGAGGTGAAATAGGAATATAAAAGTGAAATGTTAAAAAAAGATGATAAAAAGGAGTCAGGAAAATCATGAAAAAAGTTGTTCCAATTACATTAAATAAAAAATGAAAGAAGGCAGCTTTTTTGGCAGAAGAATTGGTTTTAAGGGCAGAAAGAAAAGCGGTAATGGTTGTACCGATATTACAACCAAAGATATAAGGAATAGAAACATAAAGGGAAATGGCTTTTAAATGATACATTTGTTGGACAATAGCAATCACCGCACTTGATGATTGAATAAGAGCAGTTGTGATGGCTCCACCAAGCATGGCTAAAATAGGATGATTTGTAAAAAGTGTTACTAATTTCATAAATTTAGGAAGTTTAGTAATAGCTTCAAGATGCATTGACATAAGTTCTAATCCATAAAATAAACAGCCAAGCCCAAAAAGAATTTGTGCAAGGCCTTTTATTTTAGGATGATTAGAAAATAATAAACAAAAAGCACCAATAATTAAAAAGAAAGAAGCATATTGAAAAAGATCAAAACCTACAATAAAAGCGGTTATGGTTGTGCCAATATTGGCTCCCATAATAATCCCAATACTTTGTGAAAAGGTCATGAGATTTGCATTAATTAAACTGACGGTTAAAGCAGTTGTGGCAGAACTTGATTGAATAATACAAGTTATAAAACAACCAATTAGAATAGCCTTAAAAGTAGAAGAAGTACATTTAGCAAGAAGATTTTTTAAACGGGTTGGTGAAAGTTCTTGTAAAGAAAGAGAAAGATAGTCGATACCAAATAAAAAAAGTGCCAGACCGATTAGAATAGAAGTCCAAGAAACGTGGTTCATGAAAAAGCCTCCTTTTTCATATTTTAAAAATAATCATTTTTAACTAGAAAAAATAATCATTCTTTGTAAAAATATATGAAGGAGGTGTTTTAATATGAAAGGAAGATGGAAGAAATTTTTATCTTATTATACAAACTATAAGGTTTTGTTTTTTAAAGATATGTTTTGTGCGATGATTTCAGCAGCCATTACGCTCGTTTATCCTATGCTAACACGCTATATTACAGGGACGATTTTAAATCAACCAAAGATTGATTATTCTAAGATTTATTTATTAGGACTTTTTATGCTTTGTTTGATTGTTGTTGAATATTTTTGTAATTATTTTATAGGTTATCTAGGACATGTCATGGGTGTCTATATGGAAAGAGATTTACGTAATGAGTTATTTAGTCATTATCAAAAATTATCTTTTCGCTTTTATGATGAACAAAACACAGGACAATTGATGTCACGTCTAACGAATGATTTATTTTCTTTAACTGAACTTTATCATCATGGACCAGAAGATATTGTCATTTCAATTATTAAGTTTATAGGGGCCTTTATTTTACTTTCCTATATTAATGTCAAACTGACTTTAATTTTATTTGCAATCTTACCATTTATGTTTTTATTTGCTTGGTATTATAATAAAAAGATGAAAAAAGCTTTTAAAAGAAATAAAGAGAGAATTGGTGATATCAATGAACGCATTGAAGACAATTTATCAGGAATTCGTGTTGTTAAAAGTTTTGCGAATGAAGATCAAGAGTTAGAACGTTTTGATAAACAAAATGGACATTATGTAAGTGCTAAGAAAAATAGTTATTATTATATGGGAAGATACAATGCAGGACTTACTTCTTTTACAAGTTTAATTACAGTATCGGTTATCTTTTTTGGAACCTTATTTATTTCTTATGGAAGTATTAATGTTGCAGATTTAATTGCCTTTTTACTTTATGTCACGAACTTAATAGATCCTGTAAAAAAACTTTTAAACTTTACTGAACAATTTCAAGAAGGTGTTACTGGTTTTGAACGTTTTATGGAAATATTAGAAATTGAACCAGATATTCAAGATACAAAAAATGCAGTTGTATTACAACATGTTGAAGGGAATGTCATGTTTGATCATGTTTCATTTCGCTATAATGAACAAACACCTTATGTGTTAAATAATATTAACTTGGATGTAAAACCAGGAGAGTATATTGCTTTTGTTGGTTCATCAGGAGTTGGTAAAACAACGATTTGTTCTTTGATTCCTCGTTTTTACGAAGCGACGAAAGGAAATGTCTTGATTGATGGAATTAATGTCAAAGAGATAAAACAACAATCTTTAAGAGAAAATATTGGCATTGTTCAACAAGATGTTTATTTATTTACTGGAACGATTATGGATAATATTCGTTATGGAAATTTAGAAGCGAGTGATGAAGAAGTCATTGAAGCCGCTAAAAAAGCTAATGCTCATGATTTTATTATGGAATTAGAAGAAGGTTACGATACGGATTGTGGACAACGTGGGGTCAAACTTTCAGGTGGACAAAAACAACGTATCTCGATTGCACGTGTTTTCTTAAAGAATCCACCAATTCTTATTTTTGATGAAGCAACAAGTGCATTAGATAATGAAAGTGAAAGTATTGTACAAGAATCTTTAGAAAAATTATCTCAAGATCGTACAACTTTTGTTATTGCGCATCGTTTATCAACGATTAAAAATGCTAAACATATTTGTGTTTTAACGGAAAATGGCATCGAAGAACAAGGAAACCATGAAGAGTTGATGAAATTAAATGGAAATTATGCAAGATTGTATAATATGCAATTTAAAGGAGAAAAGTAACATGGAAAGAAAATATATTTTTTTTGATATTGATGGAACACTTTTAGATGATAATCCGGGAGGAAAGATTTTAGAAAGCACATATCGTACGTTAGATAAGTTAAAAGAAAATGGGCATTTTGTTGCTATTGCGACAGGAAGAGCACAATATATGGCGATGGATGCTGCTAAAGAAGCCCATATTGATTGTTTAGTAACAGATGGGGGAAATGGTATTACTTTACATAATGAACTTCAATATATTAAACCGATAGATTTTGTTCAAGCCAATCGTGTCATTGATCAATGTATTGAACATCATTTACCATTTGCAGTTGCTTTAGGAAATGAAGCTGTTTTGTATACGAATCAAAGTGATCAAAAAGATCAAAAACTTCCGGTAAAATTAGTTGTTGATGAAAGTATAGACTTTCATCAAGTAAAGGAAATTTATAAAGTATTTATTGAATGTGGTGAACAAGAAGAAAAATTATTAGATTTAGGAACTTTGGAATATATGCGTTATTTTAAAGGACAAATCATCATCGAACCAGCAGATAAATATAAAGGTATTTTAGAAATGGTTCATTTATTAAAGGGAAATGAAAAGGATATTGTGGTCTTTGGGGATGGCTTAAATGATATTTCTATGATTGACCAAGCTCCTTTAGGTATTGCTATGGGTAACGCAATCGATGAAGTCAAAGCAGTTGCAAATTTTATAACCAAAAGAAATGATGATGACGGTATTGAATATGCTTGTCGTCATTTTGGCTGGATTGATTAAACAAAATAGGCTATACTAAAGATGGGTGAGATTATGGAACTAATTAAAGATTTTTTAATCATTATTGGTATTTTTGTATGTATGTCTTTAGGTATTTTCTTTTTACTTCATAGTGGTGATGCCAAAAAGAAAACCAAACAAACAATTCAAGATACAAGAGACAGTATTCAAGAAGCAAATCAACAACTCGATGATGTTTTAGAACAATTACAAGAAATGAATGCTCCCTTAGAAAAAGCGATGAAGGCAGTACGTTCTTTCAATGATAAAGTTTTATCAAAAAAATAATCGAGGAATGTTGACAAAGCTTAAATATTATCTATAATACAGATATATAAATAAACTCAATGAAAAAGAGAGTAGTTTTATTGGATATGTTAGAGAGTCTATGTTGGTGGAAATTAGATATTGAAAATAAAATGAAGCGCACTTTGGAGAGGGTTATCTGAATACATAGGATAACAAGCTAACCAGCTTTAACGGTGAGGTGGATATGTTTATCATATCAACAAGAGTGGTACCGCGGAATCTTTCGTCTCTTAGCAATCGCTAGGAGACGTTTTTTATTGGGTAGAAAAGGGGAAAAGAATATGAAAAAAGTATTAAAATTAATGTTAGCACTTGTGATGACTTGTGCTATTGCTGGATGTTCATCAAGCAGTAAAAATGATGCCGATGTGACAATTACAATTGGGACATCACCTGATTATGCACCTTATGAATCATTAAATAAAAAAGGTGAAATCGTTGGTTTTGACGTAGATATGGCCAAATTATTTGAAGGTTATTTATCTGATATGGAAGGTAAAACTTATTCTTTAGAATTCAAACAAATGGATTTTGATAACATTGTTACTCAAATTCAAGGGGATCAAATTGATTTAGGTATTTCTGGTTTTACTTATAGTGAAGATAGAGTTGTTGAATGGTCTGACCCATATTTAGGAACTCAACAAGTTGCTGTTGTACCAAATGGTTCTTCAATTACTTCAAATGATCAATTAGTTGGTAAAAAATTAGCTGCTCAAACTGGAGCTACTGGTGAACAAGCTGCCAAAGAAGTTGAAAATGCTGATGTTGTTTCAATGAAAAACGTACAAGATATTTTCAATGGTTTATCAAGCAATCAATATGATGCAGCAATCGTTGACTTAGGTGTTGCTAAACAATATGTATCTAGTGGAAACTTTACACAATTAAATGGTTCATTAATGGATGAAAAGAACTATGTTATCGCTAAAAAAGGTAATACAAAAATGATCAAATTAATGAATAAATGTATTAAAAAATTCGTAGCTTCAAAAGATTACGATAAATTATGTAAAAAATATGATTTATCACCATTAGAAAAATAAAAAATTATAGAAAAGGGGTATAGAAATGTTTGTAGCTTTTTCAAAAGTGTTTACTCCTGAAAACTTACTTTACTTTGCTAAGGGTGCAGTAGTATCACTTTTACTCGCTGCTGTATCCCTTTTATTTGGTATTGTTTTTGGGATTTTAGGATCTTCAGCAAAAAGATCTAAATATAAAATTTTTAGAATTATTGGAAATGTGTATGTTGAAGTCATTCGTGGAACACCAATGTTACTTCAAATCTTGATTTTATTCTCAGTTATTCCATCTATTTATACAGCGATTACAGGAAATGTTTTAAGAATTAATGTCTTTTTAATTGGTGCTGTTGCTATGTCTATTAACAGTGGGGCTTATTCGACAGAACTTATTCGTAGTGGAATCAACGGGGTTGATAAAGGACAATGGGAAGCTTGTGAAACTTTAGGGCTTTCTTATAAACAAACAATGAGACTTGTTATTTTACCACAAGCCTTCAAAAGAATTATTCCACCAATGATCAGTGAATTTATTACATTGATTAAAGATTCTTCATTGATCAGTTGTATTGGTGCCGTTGAATTATTAAAATCAGCTCAAGTAGTGGGGGCACAATATTATGATGTTATGTCACCTTATTGTATTGTTGCAGTTTATTATTTAATTATGACAATTAGTATTTCTTATTTAGGTAGATATGTAGAAAAGAGGTTAGCTGAAAGTGATTAAAGTTGAACATATATCAAAACAATTTAAAAAAGTAAAAGCAGTTGATGATGTTTCTCTTGAAGTAAAAAAAGGAGAAATTGTGTGTTTAATTGGACCTTCTGGTTCAGGTAAGAGTACAGTTTTAAGATGTATTCATGGTTTAGAAGTACCAGAAACAGGACATGTATACCTTAATGGGGAAGTTTTAGATCCAAAGAAATCTAATTATCAAGAATTAAGAAATAAAATGGGATTTGTTTTCCAACATTTCAATTTATTTCCACATATGACAGTCTTAGAAAACTTAACACTTTCACTTACAAAAGTACGTCACATGGAGGAAGAAAAAGCCAATGAAATAGCTTGTAACTATCTTACAAGAGTTGGCTTATTAGATAAAAAAGACGAATATCCAAATAAACTTTCAGGTGGACAAAAACAAAGGGTAGCGATTGCGAGAAGCTTATGTACAAGCCCTGAAATCATGCTTTTTGATGAACCAACAAGTGCCTTAGATCCAGAAATGGTTATTGAAGTATTAGAAGTTATGCAACAACTTGCTAAAGAAGGAATGACAATGATTGTTGTTACTCATGAAATGGGCTTTGCTAAAACAGTTGCTGATCGTGTTATTTTCTTAGAAAATGGTAAAATCGTTGAAGAAAATGATGCAAAAGCTTTCTATGAAAATCCTAAAACTGAACGTGCTCAAGATTTCTTAAAGAAGGTTATGCACTAGTGAAACTACAACGTTTTGAAGTAGAGTCTTATATGACTTTGCATGAAAATAACTGTCGCTATAACTTGGCAGATACAGTTGCTAAATCTTTAACTTTAAAGGAATTATTAGCGTATGATAAAAAAGATTCATTAGAAGATTTAATGAATCTTTCTTTAGATTATGGTGCTATTGAAGGTTCTCATGAATTAAAAAAAGGTATTTTAAGTTTATATCAAAGTGGTGATGATGAAGAAATTGCTATTTGCCATGGTGGTGTCAATGCCAATGAACTTGTTTTAATGACATTACTTTCAACAAATGATCATATTTTATCATTTTTACCAACGTATCAACAACTTTATAGTTTTCCTGAATCTTTAGGGGTAGAAGTTGATTTTATTCATTTAAAAGAAGAAAATGAATGGAAAATTAATTTTGAAGAATTAGAAAAAAATATTAGAGAAAATACAAAAATGATTTGTTTGAATTTACCAAACAATCCTACAGGAACAACTTTAGATCATGAAGAAATGCATCAACTGATTCAAATATGTAAAAAACATGATCTCTATGTTCTTGTTGATGAAATCTATCGAGGACTTTATCAAGAAGAATCCATTAGTGATCTTTATGAAAAAGGAATAGCAACCTCAGGACTTTCTAAAGTTTTATCAACTCCTGGACTTCGTATTGGTTGGATCAAAACAAAAGATAAAGAACTTATTCGTTTAATCAATGAAAGACGTGATTATTCAATTATTAGTAGTGGACCAATCAATGATTATTTAGGGGCACTTACTTTAAAATATAGTAAAGAGATTTTAAAAAGAAATCGTGAGATTTTAGAAGAAAATAAGTGTTACTTGAAAGAATGGTTAAAAGCTCATCCTCATCTTTCTTGTGTTATTCCAAAATATGGAACAGTTTGTTTCCTAAAATATGATTACAAAATAGATTCAAATACTTTCTGTGAAAAGTTACAAGAAGAAACAGGGGTCTTCTTTGTACCGGGATGTTGTTTTGATGTGGAAAATCACCTACGTTTTGGACTTGCAAATGATTCACAAATTGTCAAAGAAGGATTAGAAGTATTTTCAAATTGGTTAAAAAAATTAGACACTTCAAGATAAAGAAGTGTCTTTTATTATTTTAAAACAATAAATTGCACTTAAAATTAAGGTTGTAATCAATCCTGTAAATAAACTAATCAAAATAGCGTTAACATAAAGATAATGAGATAAAGTATAAGTTAAGATAATTTCTAAAGTACATTCAATCATAGAGATGATAAACATCACTTTATTTTTATTTTTAGCTTGTAAAATTGTAGAAAGGGGCGTTTGTAAATAAAATAGTAAAAAAGGAAAAGACATGTATTTTAATTGTTGATAGCCACTTGTTGTATTGTAAAGAATCATAAGGGACCGTTTTGGAAAAAAATAGAAAATTAAAGTAAAAGGAAGACCAATAAGAAAACAAATAAGTAAAGCATAAAGAAGATGTAAAAAAGTATTACTTTTATGATAATAAAGATCATCTGTAGCAATAGGCAAGTAGAGGCGATAGATGATCGTACAAAAAAAAGTAGGTGTGACAAGCATCGAGACGACATAGCCAGAAAGGATGGCATATTGGTCTTGGATAAAGTTTTGAGTTAAACCAAGTCGAGTTAAAACATGAATTAAAAGAATGGGCTCTAAAAAATTCATAAAACAATGGTAAAGTCGTGAACCTGTTAAAGGCAAAGAAATGTTTAAAAGATCTTTCATAATCAAGTTTTGCTTATTTATGTTTTTTAAAGGAGTAAAAGAATATCTTTTACGACTTAAAAGAAGTAGATAGATAATTGACATCAATTCACCAAAACTCATTGATAAATAAGCGATTGTTACTAAAAAAGGTAAGGATGAACTTAAAGGAGTTTTTAAAAATAAATAGGTAAATAATAAACGTGAAGTTTCTTCGACAATTTGGCTTTTAGCAATGACATAGACATGCCCTTTGGCTAAATAATAGTTTTTAATAATACCACTGATAGCAATCAATGGAATAAAAATTAAAAAGGATAAAATGGGATAAAGAGTATAATCGTTTTTTAATAAAGAATGAGCAATGAAAGGACTTAAAATAAAGAGGGTTCCACAAATAACAATGACAGAAAAAAAGGATAGAATAATTGCAGTAATAATGACTTTGTAGTTTTTATATTTTGGATGTAATATAAGACGAAAAACAGCAGAAGGAATCCCAACCTGTCCAAGTGTTAAACACAAAGAAAGTGTTGGCATAATGACAAGATATAATGACATGGCTTCTAAAGGAAGAAGCCTGGAAAGCAACATTCTATTTAAAATACTAAATATTTTAGAGATAGTTGAACTAGCAGAAAGAATAATGAATGAATTGATAAGTTTTCTTTTCATAAAAGACTTCCTTTATGTCGAATTTTCATCTATAATAGACGAAGTGGGAGTTGGTTTATCATGAATGAAAAACTGGATTATAAATTTGGTAAATATGATTTAGATTTTCTAATCAAATTAAAAGCTCATGAGTTTCGTAAGCAAAAAATAGATAATATATCCGAAAAAGAAATAAGAAATTATTTATTCAATATTAAATGGAAATCTCAAAAGAGTCTACCAATGTGTGATATTATTGATGATGTAATGAATTTACAATTTTCGGAAATTTTTGATTATTTAAGTATACAAGCAGTTAAAGAAGCAAGTACACTTGATTTAGCAGCATTTCAAGAATTCATTTCAAAATAGTTGGTAACAACTATTTTTTATTTAAGGAGATTTTATGAACTGGGATATAAAAGAAATACATAACTATAATGAATATATGCAAAAGTATTCAATACATTCTTTACTTGCAAAGATTTTTGCACAAAGAGAATATAATGAACAAGATGTTCAAGGACATACTTCAAAAAGATTGATTTATCATGATTTTTCATTGTTTTTAGATGCGGATTTAGTTTTAGATCGTATACAAGAAGCTTTGGAAAATGATGAAAAAATATGTATTTATGGAGATTATGATTGTGATGGAATCTTGTCAACAGCCATTCTTGTTCAAGCTTTTTTAGAATTAGGGAAAAAAGTAGGGTATCATATTCCTAATCGTTTTGAAGATGGTTATGGACTAAATAAAGAAAGAGTTCAACAAATGTATGAAAAAGGATATTCTTTGTTAATTACAGTAGATAATGGTATTAAAGCGTATGAAGCTATTGATTTAGCTAATGAACTTGGTATTGATGTTATTGTTATTGATCATCATGATTATGACGAATTGCCGGATGCATGTGCAATCATTCATACAAAAATGTCACCGGATTATCCATTTAAAGAAATATGTGGAGGTTTTTTAGCGTATAAACTTGCCAGTAGTTTGCTTGGAAAACATGATAAATATTTATTTTCTTTAGCAGCTATTACGACGATTTCAGATATGATGCCTTTAGTTGATGAAAATAAATCGCTTGTTTCGCGAGGTCTGCAATTTATGAATGAAGAAAAATATCTTCAATTAGAACTTTTAATTGGTGAAAATCAAAAATATAATACAACAACTTTAGGTTTTAATATTGCACCTAAAATCAATTCCTTTGGAAGACTACCAGAACTTGTTAATCCAAATCATTTAGTACGTTATTTTTTAAAGGATGTCGATCAAAAATTTGCAATCCAAATTTCTCAATACGCTAAAAAAATCAATAGTAAAAGACAATCTCTTACAAATGAACAATATAAAAATATTTTAGAAAATAGTCAAAAAGATGAATTTTTATATAGCTATAATCAAGAAGTTCATGAAGGAATTGTAGGCTTAATTGCTGGTAAGTATACTCATGAATTTCAAAAGCCAAGTTTTGTTATGAAATATGATGAAAAAAATGAAGTATATCGAGGAAGTGCCAGAAGTATTGAAAGTATTCCTTTAAATCAAATCTTTGATGATTTAAAAGATTATTTTGTACAATATGGTGGACATGCTTTAGCGGGTGGTTTTCAAGTAGCAAAAGATGAAGTGTTAACTTTAAAAGAAGCATTGCATACCTACTTAACAACACATACTTTTTCTAATGAAAAAGTTCTTGAAGGAATTCAAATTGAATTAAATGAGCTTACTTTACCAGCAGTAAAAGAATTAGAATTGTTAGAGCCGTATGGTCAATATAATGAAGAAATGAAATTTGTTTTAAAAGATATTACGAATTTTACCAGTCGTGTATTATCTGATGGGAAACATTTACGTTTCGATATTCCTTTAAATAAAGGGAATTTACAAGCACTTTATTTTAATTGTTCGAAAGAAATTGAGCAATTACAACAAAAAAAGACAATTTCTTTAATAGGAACTTTAAAAATTAATAAATATTTAAATACAGAATCAATAAATATGATTATAGAGGATATGAAATAGTTTCCTTGATAATAAAAGTTTGTTATAATAGAAATAGGAGGAGTGCATAAAATGGACTTTAAAAAATATATTGAAGATATTAAAGATTTTCCTGAAGAAGGAATTATTTTTAGAGATGTAACACCTTTATTAAAAGATAAAGAAGCTTATAAAGAATCAATTGACACATTCGCTAAATGGATCGATGGACTTGGAGTTCAAGTAGATGTTGTTGCTGGTCCTGAAGCAAGAGGCTTTTTATTTGGATGTCCTGTTGCTTACAAAGTAAATGCAGGGTTTGTACCTGTTAGAAAACCAGGAAAATTACCAAGAGAAACAGTTTCAGCAAGTTATGATTTAGAATATGGAAAAAATGAAGTTCATATTCATGCTGATAGTATCAAATCTGGTGAAAATGTTGTTATTATTGATGATTTACTTGCTACAGGTGGAACAGTTGAAGCAACTATTCAACTTGTTGAACAACTTGGTGGTAAAGTTGTAGGAATTGCCTTTTTAATTGAACTTGAAGCTCTAAAAGGTAGAGAAAAATTAAAAGACTATAATGTCTATTCAGTATTAACTTATTAAATAAAAGAGAGGAAACTCTCTTTTATCATATGAGGGGGTCATAATATGAAAGAGTTTAAAAAAGCTGGAGATAAAGTCACTATAGAAGATGTCTATGAATCATGTAGACGCTATATTACCAATGAAGATGATATGAAGCTTATTAAAAAAGCTTATGATTATATCATGGTTAAACACGAAGGACAAAAACGTAAAAGTGGAGAACCTTATACAATTCATTTGATTTGGGTTGCTTATATTTTATCAACATTACAAACAGGACCACTTACCATTACAGCGGGTCTTTTACACGATGTCATGGAAGATTGTGATGTATCACGTGAAGAAATGGTGAAAGAATTTGGAGAAGAAGTAACGACCCTTGTTGAAGGTGTTACGAAGATTTCTAAAATGCCATTTAAAGATGAAGCAGATGTATATGCTGAAAATCATCGTAAAATCTATATTGCGATGGCTAAAGATATACGTGTTATCTTGATCAAATTTGCCGATCGTTTACACAATATGCGTACATTACAATTCATGCCCCCAGAAAAACAAAAACGTATTTCTCGAGAAACTTTAGAAGTCTATACACCGATTGCTCATCGTTTAGGGTTGAGCGATATTAAAACAGAATTGGAAGATCTTTCTTTATCTTATTTAGATCCAATTGCTTATCATGATATTGCGCGACTTCTTCAAACAAAACAAGATGAGCGAAAAGAATCTGTGGCGAAGATGATGGAAGAAGTTGAAAACTTATTAAAGGAAAATCATTATCAATATCGTATTTTAGGTCGTGCGAAATCTATCTATAGTATTTATAAGAAGATGTTTAAAAAACATAAACGTTTTGATGAACTTTATGATCTTTATGCACTCCGTATTATTTTACAAAATAAACTTGATTGTTATAGTGTTTTAGGATTGATTCATGATCATTATCGTCCAATTCCAGGACGTTTTAAAGATTATATTGCTATGCCTAAACCAAATATGTATCAATCACTTCATACTTCTGTTATTGGCGAAGATGGTAATACTTTTGAAATCCAAATTCGTACTGAAGAAATGGATGAGCTTGCTGAACTTGGGGTTGCTGCTCATTGGCGTTATAAAGAAGGCAAAGGTTATTCTGCCAAAGCAGAACAAAAAGAAATTGGAGAAAAACTTCAATGGTTACGAGAATTTATTTCTTTGTCAGATGATATCAAAGATGGCGATGCCAAAGAATATTATGACTCCATTTCTCGTGATATTTTTGAAGCCAATGTTTATGTTTTAACGCCACAAGGAAAAATTGTTGAACTTCCTAACGGTTCAACACCAGTTGATTTTGCTTATCGTATTCATACAGAAGTAGGACATCATACAGTTGGTGCGATTGTCAATAATGTCATGGTGCCTATTGATACAAAATTAAATACAGGAGATGTTTGTGAAATCAAAACCAACAAACAATCCGCCGGACCAAGTGAAGATTGGTTGAAATTTGTAAGAACCGCAGGAGCTCGTAATAAAATTCGTACTTTCCTCGCTAAAAAAGAAGCTGAAACTAAGAAAGATACGATTGAAGATGGTAAGAAAATCTTAAAAGATGAAATCAAAAAACGTGGACTTGATGAAAAGAAATTCTTGGATCCAGAAACTTATAAAACATATTTAGGTGCTTTTGGAGCAAGAAGTTTAGATGATATTTTCTATTTTATTGGAAAGAAAAATCTTTCAGTAGCAACACTTTTAGAAAAAGTAAATCCAAAGAAAACAGGTTTCTTTGATAACTTATCTAAAATCTTACAAAGAAATAATGAACAAAGAGAAAAATTAGAAAAAACGACATCTAATAATGGAGTTGTTGTTAAAGGTGTTTCAGGATTAAAGATTCAACTTTCTAAATGTTGTAATCCAATTCCTGGAGATCAAATTACTGGTTATGTTTCTCAAGGACAAGGAATCAAAGTTCATCGTGTGGATTGTCCAAATATTAAACAAAAAGAAATTCAAAGCCGTTTAATTGATGTTTATTGGGATTTTGCATCACTTTCTAATTTGAAATTTGATGCTGATTTACAAATTGATGGCTTAGATCGTACAAATTTATTAAATGATATTATTACGGTTTTAGGACAAATGAAAATCAATATTTTAAATATTCATGCGGATGCATCAGATGATGGTAGAGCTTTAATTAAATTAAAGATTGGTGTTGATGATTCTGAACATTTAAATCGTGCAATTGCTAATCTAGAACGTATTCAAGGAATCTATGACATTAAAAGAGTTATCCATTAGAATTATAGTTTGAAACTATAATTCTTTTTTTGAAGAAAAACTACGAAAGACGAAAAAAATTTAAGAATCCGTAATACAATAAACAAGTTGTTGATGGTTTTAAACAAGAAATAAAAGAAGAAACAAAGAGTATATTTTCTAAAGAAAATGGTAAGAAATTTAAAAAATATTTCTTTTGGTTTATACTGTTACTGTTTTATTGATGACATTATTACTAAAATAGTTATTTGCTTTCTTTGTTTTAGGGTTGCTTATTTTTGTAGAAACCCTTTATTATTTATCAATTATCTATTTATACATTAAAAAAATCTATCTAAGCGATAGATTTTTTTATAATAAATGAATATTATTCTTTTCACATTCATCAATCATTTCTTGTGGCCAAATACTTGCTTGAACTTCACCGATATGAGCACGGTTTAAAAGTAACATACAAAGTCTTGATTGACCAATACCGCCACCAATTGTGTAAGGTAATTCTTTATTGATGATAGCTCGATGATATGGAAGATTTAAACGATCTTCACAGTTTTCTTTTTTGAGTTGTTCTACTAAAGAATCTTCATCCACACGGATACCCATTGATGAGATTTCTAAGGCACATTGTAATGGTTCGTACCAGAATAACAAGTCACCATTTAGTTTCCAATCATCATAGTCTGGTGCACGTCCATCATGTTTTTGCCCGCTTTGTAAAACATTACCGATTTGCATAACAAAGACACATCCGAATTCTTTACAAATTTTATTTTCTCTTTCTTTAGCTGCTAAATCAGGATATTGATTTTCTAATTCTTGTGCAGTAATGAAATGGACACGATCTGGTAAACGATTAACAACATGAGGGTATTTATACCAAACTTCATGTTCCATATGTTTAATGACTTTAAAAATCTTTTTAACATGATTTTTTAATGTTGTAATATTGCGATCTTCTTTTTCGATGACACGTTCCCAATCCCATTGATCAACATAGTAAGAATGTAGGTTATCAACTTCTTCATCTTTTCTAATAGCGTTCATATTTGTATAAAGTCCTTCACGAACACCAAAACCATATTTTTTAAGTGCCATTCTTTTCCATTTAGCAAGAGAATGAACGACTTCGATATCATCATTTTCAAAACAATTAATTTGAAAAGAAACAGGTTTTTCAACACCGTTTAAGTTGTCATTTAAACCACTGCTTTTTTGCACAAAAAGAGGTGCTGAAATTCTTTCTAACATTAAAGCTCTTCCAAATTCTTTTTGAAATGTATCTCTTATGTATTTAATTGCTTCTTGTGTTTGTCTTAAAGATAACACAGGATCATAGTTTTCTGGAATAATGAGATTCATTTTAATTTTCCCCCTTAATAATATGTTCTATTTTATCATTTATCTAGATATATGAAAGATAATAATAAAAAATTATTATAGCTATAAAAGCGTTTCAAATGTATTCACTTGTTGTCAATTGCCTTTCTTTTCTGTATAATAAGAAAAAATGAAAAGTAGGTGTAAACATGAGAAATTTAGAACATGTCAAACATGTTATTATAAAAATTGGTTCGACTTCTTTGTGTAATGAAGATGGACAACTAGATAAAGAAAGAATTTTAAAACTCATCCAACAAATAGCTATTTTAAAACGTAAAGGGTTAAAAGTAACACTTGTTTCATCAGGAGCGATTTCTTCAGGAATGGGTGTTTTAAATTTAAGTGAAAAACCTAAAGAAATTTCTAAAAAACAAGCACTTGCGGCTATTGGACAAGCACATTTGATGCAAATTTATGAAGATTTATTTTCATTGTTCCATTTAAAATGTGCACAGATTTTATTAAATCATGATGATTTTGATCATCGTAAACGTTTGATGAATTTAAGCTATGCTTTATCTTCTATTTTAGATTATGATGTGATTCCTATTATTAATGAAAATGATACATTAGCGGTAGATGAAATCAAAGTAGGAGATAATGATACATTATCTGCCTTACTATTACCTATTGTGGATGCACAATTACTTGTTTTAGTTTCAGATATTGATGGACTTTATAATGATAATCCCCATACCAATTCCAATGCAAAATTATTAAGTGATATTGAACTTGTGGATGATAAAATTATGAACTTTGCGAAAGATTCAAGTAGTCAATTTGGTACAGGTGGGATGGTGACAAAATTGCGTGCTGCAAAAATCGTTAATGATTATGGAGGAGATATGGCCATCGTTAATGGCAACAATGAAACAGCTCTTATTGATTTATTAGAAGGAAAACAAATTGGCACATATTTTAGTGGAAAAGCGGGTCGTACTTTAAGTGCTAGAGATCATTGGATCATGTATCGTAGTTCTCCTAAGGGAAAAGTCATTGTTGATGATGGTGCATGTGAGGCTTTAAAAACACATACAAGTTTACTACCTAAAGGAATCAAAGAAGTTGAAGGTTCATTTATGCAAGGTAGTGTCATTGATGTTCTTTCTTTTAAAGGACACTTAATAGCAAGAGGTATTACGAATTATTCAAGTGATGAGTTAAAATTGATTAAAGATCATCATAGTAATGAAATAGAAAGTATTTTACATTATAAAGATTATGATGAAGTGATTCATGCGGATAATCTAGTCATTAATAAGGGGTGAAATTATGATTAGGGAACAACTTAAAGAAGCTAAAAAAGCATGTCGTTTTATGCAAAATGTTAAACCAGAAGTAAAAAATAAAGCTTTAAAAAATATTTCTGAGGCATTAATTCAAAAAAGTGAATTGATTATTCAAGAAAATCAAAAAGATATTGCGGAAGCTAAAAATAATGGTATTAAAGAATCAATGGTTGATCGTTTATTATTAAATAAAGAACGTATTGAAGCAATGGCAAAAGATATTTTAAAAGTAATTGATTTACAAGATCCTATTGGAACTCTTGTAAGAGAAATTAAAAGACCCAATGGTTTAGTGATTCAACAAATCAAAATTCCTTTAGGAGTGATTGGGGTAATTTATGAATCAAGACCTAATGTAACAGTAGATATTGCCAGTTTATGTATTAAAACAAACAATGTTTGTGTTTTAAAAGGTGGTAAAGAAGCTATTCATTCAAATCGCATCTTAGTTCAAATTATAAATGAGGCTATTCAAGATGTTTTACCAGCACATACGGTTACTCTTATTGAAACAAAAAAACGTGAAGAAACTTTAGATTTAATTCAAGCCCATGATTATGTAGATGTCATTATTCCTCGTGGAAGTGCAGGGCTTATTCAATATGTTGTTAAAAATGCAACTGTTCCAGTAATTGAAACAGGAGCAGGAATTTGTCATCTTTATGTTGATCAAGAAGCCAATCTTGATATGGCTTTAGAAATTGCAAAAAATGCAAAGATCCAAAGACCATCTGTATGTAATGCAATTGAAACGATTCTTGTTCATCAAAAAGTTGCACCAGAATTCTTACCAAAACTTCAAGAAATATTTAAAAATGTACAAATCTATGGTGATGAAAAAACAAGAAAAATCATAGATTGTCTAGAAGCTACTGAAAAAAATTATGCTACAGAATATGATGATTATATTTGTAATATAAAAGTTGTAGATGATATTGAAGAAGCGATTGAACATATTTATAACTATTCAACAAAACATTCAGAATCGATTATTACCGAAAATAAAGAAACAGCAAAATATTTCATGGAGTCTTTAGATTCGGCTTGTGTTTATCATAATGCTTCTACACGTTTTAGTGATGGGGGAGAGTTTGGTTTTGGGGCAGAAGTTGGTATTTCTACACAAAAACTTCATGCTAGAGGCCCACTTGGTTTACAGGAAATTACTTCTACAAAATATATGATTTATGGAAATGGTCAAGTAAGGAGCTAAGCTCCTTCTTTTTTTATAGAAAATTAATTAGTGTACTAATTATATTGACATTAGTTAGTGCACTAATTATAATATTTAGTATACTAACTAATAAAAGGAGGCATCTTATGGATCCATTGGAATTTGAGGATATTAAAGAGATCTTTCTACAATTTAAATCTCTCCATAAAAATATTCATGAGTTCACAAGTAAAAAAAGTAATATACAAAGCTTATCAGCTGATCAATGTTATTTGTTAGGTCTGATTGATCATTTTGGTCATCCTAATCAAAAAATTCTTGCAGAACGTTTAAAAATTACACCAGCTACATTATCAGTAAGATTACAACGTTTAGAAAAGGCGGGTTTTATTGAAAAAATTGTAAGTAAGCAAGATAAAAGAAATATTACTTTGCATATTACAGAAAAAGGAAATAAAGAAATTGAAAGTTGTAAAGATGGTATTAAAATGTTTACAACACGTTTGTTTGATGGAATAAATAAAGAAGATTTAGATAGAATGAAAACGTATTGTCAAATCTTTGAAAAGAATATTCGTTTAATGAAGGAGGAGTTAGATGTTCAAGATTAAAGGATATTTAAAGAAATTCTGGTATTTAATTCTTGCTTGTATTTGTTTATTGTTTGTACAAGCACAAACAGAATTAACTTTACCAGATTATATGAGTGATATTGTTTCAGTGGGAATTCAAGCAGGGGGATTTGCTTCACCTGTTTCAGATGTTTTAACGGAAGAAACTTATCAACATTTATTATTGTTTGTTGATCAAAAGGATCAAAAAACAGTAAAAAAAGATTATAAAAAAGTTAGTAAAGTCAATCAAGATATCATTGATACATTTCCTAAGGCTAAAGGAAAAACAGTTTATCAATTGAAAGATTTATCAAGTGATGAAGAAAGTGAATTAGAAAATATTTTAATGAAACCGATGTTAATTATTACTTCGCTTGATAGTATGGATACTTCTAGTAAAGAGTATCAAGAAAAATTTGGACAATTACCTCCAAATATGAGTGTTTATGATGCGATTTCTTTTATGGATGAAAGTCAAAAATCAAAGATGTTTGAAGACATGGATACAAGAATAGATACAATGGGTGAAAGTACTTTAAAAATTGCAGCCGGTAATGGTGTTAAAGCTGAATATAAAAAATTAGGTGCTGACATTGACAAAGTACAAACCGATTATATTTTTAAAACAGGTTTAAAGATGTTAGGAATTGCTTTACTTGGAACAGTGGCTGCAATTTCAGTTGCTTTCTTTGCAACAAAAGTTGGTGCTGGTGTAGCGCGTGCTTTAAGAAAAGATGTTTTTGAAAAAGTAGAAAGCTTTTCTAACGAAGAATTTAATCATTTTTCAACAGCGTCACTTATTACACGTACAACAAATGATATTACTCAAGTACAAATGGTGACAATGATGCTTTTACGTATTGTATGTTTTGCACCAATTATTGGTATTGGGGCTTTAATTAAAGTTTTAAAAGAATCACCATCAATGACATGGATCATTGCAGTTGTTATTCTTGTTATTTTTGGTGTGATGGCGGTTGCGTTTGCAGTTGTTATGCCAAAATTCAAAATTATTCAAAATTTAATTGACTGTTTAAATCTCACAATGCGTGAAAATTTATCAGGAATGCTTGTTATTCGTGCTTTTGGTAATGAAAAACATAGTGAAGATCGTTTTGATAAAGCCAACAAAGATGTTACAAATTTAAACTTATTTGTTAATAGATCAATGGCTTCTATTATGCCAATTATGATGTTTATCTTTAATGTCGTTACTTTAGTAATTGTCTATTATGGTTCTAAACAAATCGATTTAGGTAATTTAGCAATTGGACAAATGATGGCCTTTATGCAATATGCAATGCAAATTATTATGGCCTTTTTAATGATTGCAATGATTGCTATTATGTTACCTCGAGCTAGTGTTGCTGCTAATCGTGTTTATGAAATCATTGAAACTAAGCCAACGATTCAAGATCCAACAAATCCAGTTGCTTTAGATGAAAGTAAAAAAGGACTTGTTGAATTTAATCATGTTTCATTTGCTTATCCAGGGGCGAGTGAACCGGTTTTAAAAGATATTGATTTTGTTGCTAAACCTGGACAAACAACAGCCTTTATTGGCTCTACTGGTTCAGGAAAATCAACACTTATTAATTTAGTACCTCGTTTTTATGAAGTCAGTGAAGGAAGTATTAAGGTTGCAGGGGTTGATGTTCGTGAGATGACACAACATGAATTACGTGATCGTATTGGACTTGTTCCTCAAAAAGGAAACTTATTTTCTGGAACAATTCGTTCTAATTTAAAATATGGTGCACCAGAGGCAACAGATGAAGAATTAGAAGAAGTGATTCGAGTTGCTCAAGCAAAAGAATTTATTGATCAAAAAGAAGAACGTTTTGATATGGAAATTTCACAAGGTGGAACAAACGTTTCTGGTGGCCAAAAACAAAGACTTGCGATTGCTCGTGCTATTGCAAAAAATCCAGATATTTATATTTTTGATGATAGTTTTTCAGCACTTGATTTCAAAACAGATGCTAAACTTCGTCAAGAATTAAATCAACTTGTTAAAAAGACAAAAAGTACAGTTTTATTAGTAGGACAACGTATTGCTTCTATTATGGATGCAGACCAAATCATTGTCCTTGATGAAGGAAGAATTGTTGGTAAAGGAACACATGAGGAATTAATGAAATCATGTCAGGTTTATCAAGAAATTGCCTATTCTCAATTATCTAAGGAGGAACTAAGTCATGAGTAATGAAAGAAGAAGACAAGGGCCTCGTGGACCAATGGGTCGTGGAATGAGAGGTAATGGTGAAAAAGCCAAGAATTTTAAAGGAACATTAAAGAAATTATTTGTTTATTTAAAACCTTATTATTTTAAATTGGCGGTTGTTATTATTTTTGCAGCTGGGTCAACAGTATTTACGATTGTAGGACCAAAGATCCTAGCAAAAGCAACAGATAAATTATCTGAAGGAATTATGGCCAAGGTAACAAATACCGGTGGAATTGATTTTGATTATATTGGTATGATCTGTTTGATTCTTGTTGGTTTCTATCTTGTCAGTGCACTCTTTAGTTTTATTCAAGGATTTATTACATCTTCGATTTCACAAAAAGTTGCTTATGATTTAAGAAGCTCTTTATCTAAGAAGATGTCAAGAATGCCTTTAAGTTATTTTGATAAACATTCTAGTGGAGATACTTTAAGTAGGGTAACCAATGATATTGATACAATTGCACAATCACTCAATCAAAGTTTATCGCAAGTGATTACATCTTCTGTTACAGTTGTAGGAATCTTTATTATGATGCTTACCATCTCTGTAAAGATGACATTGATTGCGGTACTTGTTTTACCACTTTCCATGTTACTTATTATGTTTGTTATGAAACATTCTCAAAAGTATTTTAGCAGACAACAAAAAAGCTTAGGAGATGTTAATGGTCATATTGAAGAAATGTATGGTGCTCACGATGTTGTCAAAGCATTTAATGGGGAAGAAGATTCTGTTAAAACTTTTAATGAATATAATGATGCGCTTTATGATTCAGCATGGAAATCTCAATTTTTATCAGGTTTAATGCAACCATTAAGTAACTTTGTAGGAAACTTAGGATATGTAAGTGTTTGTTTATTAGGTGGTTTTTTAGCAGGGGGTAATACGATTACGATTGGTGATATTCAAGCCTTTATCCAATATGTACGCCAATTCAATCAACCAATTGCCCAACTTGCTCAAACAATGAATATGTTACAAAGTACAGCTGCCGCTGCGGAACGTGTTTTTGAATTCTTAGAGGAAGAAGAATTAGAACCTGAAACAGTTAAAGTTGAAACAGATGAAGTTGAAAAATTACATGGTTCAGTTACTTTCAATCAAGTTAATTTTGGTTATCTTCCAGAAAAAACAATTATTCATGATTTCAATATGCATGTTCATGCTGGACAAACAGTCGCTATTGTTGGTCCAACAGGAGCAGGAAAAACAACGATTGTTAAATTGTTGATGCGCTTTTATGAATTAAATAAAGGTTCAATTATGATCGATGGTCATGATATTAAAGATTTTTCAAGACATGATTTAAGAAGTTTGTTTGGAATGGTTTTACAAGATACATGGCTTTTTAATGGAACAATTAAGGAAAACTTGATGTATGGTAAATTAGATGCCAGTGATGAAGAAGTAAAAAATGCCTGTGAAATGGCGTATGTAGATCATTTTGTCAATACCTTAGAAGATGGTTATGATACGGTTCTTGATGAAGAAACATCAAATATTTCACAAGGACAAAAACAATTATTAACGATTGCTAGAGCGTTTCTAAAAGATCCTAAAATTCTTATTTTAGATGAAGCAACTTCTTCAGTTGATACACGTACAGAAGTGCTTATTCAAAAAGGTATGGAAAAATTAATGGAAGGACGTACAAGCTTTGTTATTGCACACCGTCTATCAACGATTCGTGATGCCAATACAATCATTGTCATGAAAGATGGCGACATTGTAGAAATTGGTAATCATGATGAATTGTTAGAAAAAGGTGGATTCTATGCCTCACTTTATCAATCACAATTTGAAGGTAGCGAAATTTAGAAGCAAAGAAATTTGCTTCTTTTTCTTTTCAAAACATGTTTATATATGGTATAGTACAAGCCGAGGGGATGATGTTATGGTGAAAAGAAAACCACAATATGTCAAAATTAAAGAATATATTATTCAAAATATTGAAGATGAAAAATATAATGAAAATGAACAAATTGAAAGTGAACATGCTTTGTGTGAACTTTTTGGTGTTACCCGAATGACAGTGCGCCAAGCTTTAACAGATTTAATCAATGAAAACATAATCTATTCTGTTCCTAAAGTTGGCTCATTTGTTTGTAAAAAATCCAGATTTAAAAGTTTTGATGGATTAAACAGTGTTACAGAAGACTGTGCTAAGAAAAAAGAAGATTGTACAAGTCATGTTGTTTTAAATGAACTTGAAGAAGCTACAGATTTAATGAAAAAAGAAATGGCTTTAGAAGATAATAAAGTATGGCACGTTAAACGTGTAAGACTTGTAAACGGAGAGCCTTTATGTTTTGAAGATGATTACTGTAATTATGATTTAACAGGAGATATTCCTTTAGAAGTATCCAGTACATCTTTATTTAATCATTTTGAAAATGATCTCAATTTACATATTGCTTTTTCCGATCAACAAATTGATGCGGTTTTAGCGGGTGAAGAACTAGGAAAATATTTACAAGTTGATCCGGTGACACCTTTGCTTAGAGTTTTATCGATTACATGCTTACATAATGGTAAATGTATTGAATATGGGTATACTTATTATCGTGTAGACAAGTATACTTTTAACCAAGTTGCATATCGTAGAAAATAAAAGGATGTTGTCAAATCCGTTTGGTTTGTTATAATGAGAATGTTAAAAAGGAGATTTTAGATGAATTATTTATATATTGCATTAATATCAATGGTACCTTTAATTGAACTTAGAGGAGCAATTCCTGTTTCTCAAGGATTAGGATTACCAATTATTCCATCTTATATTGTTTGTATTCTTGCTAATATGGTACCTGTACCTTTTATTTACTTATTTGCTAGAAAGGTTTTAGTATGGGGTTGTGATAAACCAGTTATTGGTAAATTTTTCACTTGGTGTTTAGACAAAGGTGAAAGAGGTGGAAAGAAACTTCAAGAGAAAGTAGGAAGAAGTACTTTTGTTGCTTTATTATTATTTGTAGGAATTCCACTTCCGGGAACTGGAGCATGGACAGGAACACTGGCAGCAAGTTTCTTAAAGATGGACTTTAAATCAAGTGTACTCGCAGCTATGTGCGGAGTTTTACTTGCCGGAGTCATTATGATGACATTAAGTGCCGGATTCTTTTCACTGATTCAATAGACAAAAGGAGATTGTTGGGGATGAAACGGTTAGGAAGTTTTTTTGATGAAATATACGGTTTTGATGGAATGTCCAGCTTCTTGCTGTTCATTAGTGTTATCCTGAATCTGGTTACAGGCATGTGGCCGTCGCAGGCAGTAAATAACTTTAATTTAATTAGTTATCTTCCGCTGTTAGGCTGCATTTTCCGGGTATTTTCACGCAACCATGAAAGAAGAGCGCATGAAAATGAATGCTTCCTTAAGCTGGCTCGTCCATTGTGTGAGAATATTATTGAAAAGCGTGAGGAACAGGCAGAGGCCAAGTTATTTCGCTTCTTCAAATGCCCAGTTTGCAAGCAGAAACTCCGAGTTCCAAAAGGAAAGGGAAAGGTGGAGATTACCTGCCCAAAATGTGGAAATAAATTCATAAAAAAAGCTTAGGGATTTGTTTTGCGCAGCAAAGGAGACGCTCTCAGCAAATAAAAGAAACTATATTTGTGACTTTAGTCGCGGCGGTTTGAATACTCGCTTCTACACGCTCGTATTCAAACCTTGCTCCGAG